>CAJHZF010000104.1_pt1 | contig 14339 bp, 17 predicted proteins | sample 9198891 | NCBI WGS metagenome assembly CAJHZF01 (sample SAMEA7708349, study PRJEB35096) | sediment metagenome | biome: marine neritic benthic zone biome [ENVO:01000025]; feature: sediment [ENVO:00002007]; material: shallow marine sediment [ENVO:03000034] sea grass bed [ENVO_01000059] ...
GAATTCAGGCAAGCTATCTTGAGTATCGTCATTTTCTAACAGACCGACTTCGAAATAGTGCAGTGGCTGGTCCATGGGAGGAAGGATTGATGACTTGACAAAAAAGTATTGCTCGTCCTTGGTATCACCACCCGAATCAGTGATTCGTAGAGTGATAGGATAAGAGCCTGATGGTAATCGCAAAGTATTTAATTGTTGATTGCCGGCTTCGTAAAATCCACCGTCAATCAGTTTTTCGTCTTTAAAAACTTCGACCTGACTACGTGAATTTAAAAACAGAAATATCTCTGTGCTTTGTGAATAATCTAAATCTGTACGAGTATTGGTCGAGCCATAGATACGTGCACCAAGGATATCAAGATCTCTTGAAAATGAGGTAAACCGAGTATCGGTATTAAAAAGACCAAACTCTTTTGCAATACCTGCACGATCATTTTGCAGTGACAATGTTTCTACACTAATATTTTGTGTATCCGAATAATCCCATTGTGCTTGCAGTCTTGATTGACCATAAGAAAAAATGTGATTTGCCCCAGTCGTAAAGGCTACATCATCATCTTCCCCACTAATACTACTAGCAAATGCAGATACGCTAGAAAACTTAGGAACCGTAATTTCCGGTAAAAATTTAGTCGAAGTTATAAATTGTGGTTGCAGCTGCAAACGATCTACAAACACATGTAATTCAAAGCGGCTTTCGTCAAATATCACACCAGCAATATTTGGGCTGATTATTCCACATTCGCGTTGCAGTTCCGTCAAGCATACTTGATCTGCATTGGTTTTTAGTGGTCCACTTAATGCAATTGCAACAACATCAGCATCAATCAAATGAGGAATCATTGCAGCCACATCATGTGGAGATAATAGCTCTATGCTATCCGGGGCATAAGTTGCCAATGAAATTCCAATTTTTTCGCCTCCGTAATAAACATCGACTTCTGTTGTTTGTGGGCGTACTAATTCTTCAAAGCCTGGTGGTGGACCATCTTTAACTCGTATCTGCGGTGTGGATTCGGCAAGAGTTAATTGGGCTGCTGTGAAGAAAAGCAACACTAAAACAGCTCGTGTCCAATACAGCGCGAGTGTAAATAAGGAATTCTCTTTGCTTCGCATGGAAATCACCAAAGCGTTGAGCTACGAATGAAATATTTAGTTATAGGTTTTAACTAAATTTTTGGTGCCTATACTCATCTGATATTCAACAGAACGATTGAAGGGAAGCTCGACAGAATATTGATTACCAGGGTACAAACGTTTGCCGCGTAAGCTTTCACAATCTTCTGGTTTTGAGCTTGTGCCTTTCGGGCATTGTTTACCTTCGCGAAGTAAGACGTTTGTATTACCTTCATTACTGAATGATATGGTTTTACCATTCCGTTGTGCGACTAAATTGGGTTCAGGACTTGCTGGTTGCATTAACACTAACACTTCGTAACCAATTAAAATTTTGATGCCAATTTGCTCGCTCTCTATGTCTCCCACTACAGGCTTAAAGGTCACACGATATACACGTTCTTTTTCACCAAGCGGGTCTAGTGAAACAAGTCGCACTAATTTTCTTCCACCTGGTGGGACAACCAGTTTATTTGGAGTGACTAATAATCCGTATTCGCGTGGATCACTGATGGCTTCACGTCGCTCATTCTCTGTACCTGGATCAAGCACAACTGATGGTTCAATTTGCACATATAAATTTTCTGAACTGGGATTTTCAACTTCGATATCTTTGCGTAACGGTTTTCCAGGTTCGAAGTGAATAATGGCTTCGCTCAATACCATATTGGCTGAAGCTGGTGATACCGGAAGGATAGAAATTAAAAACCATGCAATTGCGACAAGTGTCCAGTGTCGCTTTATGGGAAGTATGGTTGTTCTAGGCATCATCGGGTACGTCCTTTGTCATATTGTACTCATTATTAATCTACACGCGCGATTAGAGTGGCTAATTGGTTGAATTTCCAACGAAAAATGGTCAAACGAACGAATTAGGCGGCTGACCGGAAGTGGGATTAAATTGCTTGGTGCGAGCGTCTAAATTTAGGCATATTTGAGTCTTCAGCGAGTCTCTTTTTGCACCTATTTTGACTGCCAAATTAACTAGATTTAGGGCAAATAATTTGCATGCTTTTCCTCGCTAGGTTGTTAATTACATCCCTGTGAATATTTAAACGATTAATAGAATCATTTATGGTTGGTTAACTTTATGCATGAGATTGAACTTTTCATGGTTTAAATTTTTCTAAATCATCTAATTAAAATTTTATCCAACTTACCAGGGAGAAAATAATGAAATATATAGGAATAGCATTTAGTATTTTGGTGTTACTTTTAGTTACCGCAATGAGTCACGCGGGTGATATTGAGGCGGGCAAAGCCAAGTCTATGACTTGTGCAGCCTGTCATGGAGGAACAGGAATTAGTCCTGTAGGGATTTACCCAAATTTAGCTGGTCAAAAAGAAGAATACTTAATTGCACAAATTACTGCATATCGTGATGGCACCAGAGAAAATGCACAAATGTCACCTATGGTGTCAGGATTATCGGATGAAGATATTGCTAATCTTGCAGCGTATTATGCTTCCCTGAGTTGTAATTAATGGATCGTAATAAAAAAGTTGTTGTAAATAAAATTTAGCAAAGTTTTTGGCGGGTGAATTTAAATTGCTAAATAACGTAGCCCGCCTGCAACGATCAATACAATTATTCCTAGAAATAGATTAATACCCACAAACTTTCTAATTTGTGCGAGGTTCTCCCCCGCGACTGGGTAGTTCTCTTCCTTTACTGCTTTGCGCAAGCGCTTAAAAGGGGAAAAAAATACATGCAAGAATAAAAGGATCATAATAATCCCTAACACTTGCATGATATGCACATGCCAACCCACGCGTGCCATACCGCCATAATGCGCAAAGATGATCCAATAGCCCGTTGCCGGTAGTGCAATGATGCAAATCCATACCCAGAAAAAGAAGCTAACTAGGCTTTTGCGCCATAACTTCAATCGTTGTGGCGCTTCAAGAATTTTTGCAGCCGCAGGTCGAAGAGCGGTATACGCAAAAAACATTCCGCCTACCCAGATTACAGCTGCGATTAAATGTCCAGCTATAGCAGCTGGCATATAGTAAGGTTGTAAATCCATCATTCTGCGCTCTCTTTTTTAAATTATGTTGTTGAGATAGCTGGTGAAATTATGTGGACAAAGTTTACTGGAACTTGGCTGCAAATTACATGCTAATACGTTAAAGTGCCGTGCTCACAATCGAAGATTGTTAAATTATGTTAGCGGATTGGATTGCCCCTTCAATATTATCAGCCGATTTCGCACGTCTCGGTGAGGAAGTGAATGCAGTGCTGGATGCAGGGGCGGATATCATCCACTTTGACGTGATGGACAATCATTATGTGCCAAATTTGACGTTTGGGTCGGTAGTTTGTAAAGCACTGCGAGACTATGGAGTGCAGGCGCCCATTGATGTGCATTTAATGGTCAAGCCTGTCGATCGACTTATTGCAGATTTTGCAGCAGCAGGTGCAAGCTATATTACTTTTCACCCTGAGGCCTCAGAACATATTGATCGCAGTTTGCAATTAATCCGTGATCAAGGATGTAAAGCAGGTTTGGTGTTTAATCCAGCCACCCCTCTTGAACAATTAAAGTATGTGATAGATAAAATCGATATGGTGTTACTGATGTCGGTTAATCCTGGTTTTGGCGGACAAAAATTTATACCCGCAATTCTAAATAAGCTTAAAGCCGCAAGAAAATTGATTGATCAATCGGGTTTGCCGATACGATTAGAAATTGATGGTGGAGTTAAGATTGATAATATTGCGCAAATTAAATCAGCAGGTGCGAATACTTTTGTTGCAGGCTCAGCAATTTTTAATACACAGGATTACGTAGGTACCATTTCAAAAATGCGCGAGCAGTTGGCTAGCGTCTATCAAACGACATCTTGATGCTTTATTTGGCTTAATTTAATAGTCTTGGATACGAATTCTTTAACGCAAACGCGTTGTGTAATATTTGATTTGGATGGCACTATAGTTGATAGTGCCCCAGACATCACGATAAGCCTCAATCTTGTGTTGCAAGAATTAAACTATCCAAGTTGCAACTTAGCGCAAGTTAGAGAATGGATAGGCAATGGTGCCGCTCGTTTAATTAAGCGTGCTTTAACAGGACAAATTGGTGGTGAGCCTTCTGAAGAATTATTTCAACACGCGCACAACTTATTTTTTGATCGCTATGCACAACACTTGTGTGAAGAGAGTGAAATTTATCCAGGTGTGCTCGAAGGCTTAAATGCATTAAACAATCGCTCGCTTAATTTGGCTTGTGTTACAAATAAACCACGGCGTTTCGCGCCAGCACTTTTGCAGACATTAAAGCTAGATCAATTTTTTGAGCATCTCATTTGCGGCGATGATTTGCCTGCAAAGAAACCTGATCCATTGCCATTGCTAACGATTCTGGAAAAGAACAAACTTCAGCCGTCACAAGCGCTAGTGGTGGGTGATTCAGCCAGTGATATTCAGGCAGCGAAAGCCGCAAATATGAATTCATTTTGTGTGAGCTATGGCTATCATCAAGGTAAAGGAGTTGATGCTTTGGGCGCAAACTATATAATCGACTCTGTCGCTGAATTAGTGCACTATATTTAACAAGCAGCTTAAGGGCTTATTTTCTATGTTCATCTCTATGCAGAAAGGATTTGCTGAGTTTTTTGATTGGCGTTGCTAGCTCAACGTTGACAAGTTAACTCGTTTTTCTTTCTTTAATTTATGGAGATGATATGGACCCCACCAATTTCGATTTGCTGAAAACTCAAGGGTACACCTGTATCCCGCTGGTGCGTGAGGTTTTAGCAGATCTTGATACTCCTTTGAGTGCATATTTAAAACTTGCACATCAACCATATACCTATCTGTTTGAATCCGTAGAGGGTGGCGAGACGTGGGGCCGTTATTCTTTTATCGGTTTGTCATGTGCCGAGCGTATCAAAGTATTTGGAAATAAAGTTGTACATGAGCAAGATACGAATGAATTAAGTGCGATTGAAACAGAAGATCCACTTGCATGGATACAAGAGTTTCTGCATCAGTATCGCGTTCCTGATATTCCACAATTACCGCGTTTTACAGGTGGGGTGGTTGGTTACTTTGGTTATGAAACCGTGCAATACATCGAGCCACGTTTAGCAGGAAAATCCAAACCAGATGTTTTGCAAACGCCTGATATTTTTCTCCTGGTGTCAAAGGAGCTAGTGGTATTCGATAATTTAAGCGGCAAGATTTTCTTAATTGTGCATGTTGATCCCAATATTGAACAAGCAATGCAAAAGGGTGAACAACGTCTAGAAAAACTCGTAGAGTATTTGCAACAACCCATACCGAATTTAGGTTCAAGCAAGTCACAAAATTCCAAAATAAATTTTGTCTCTGAATATTCTGAAGATGCATTTAAACAAGCTGTTGAACGCACGCGTGACTACATTCGTGCAGGCGATGTCATGCAGGCAGTACTGTCACAACGACAAAATACAGAATTCACATTCCCACCAATAAATTTATATCGAAGTTTACGTAGTCTTAATCCGTCCCCGTACATGTATTACATGAATATGGGAGATTTTTATATTGTTGGATCATCTCCTGAAATTTTGGTACGACTGGAAGATGGCGAAATTACCGTAAGACCTATCGCCGGTACTAGACCAAGAGGAAATGATCACACTCATGATCTAGCTTTAGAAAAAGAACTTTTACAGGATCCTAAAGAGTTGGCAGAACATTTAATGTTGATTGATCTTGGACGTAATGATGTGGGCCGAGTAGCGAAAACCGGCACTGTAGTACTAACTGATAAAATGATCATTGAGCGCTATTCACACGTTATGCATATCGTTTCAAATGTTACCGGCCAAATAAAAAATAGCTTTGATGCAATAGATGTCATAAAGGCAACTTTTCCTGCGGGCACAGTGAGTGGTGCACCTAAAATACGGGCGATGGAAATTATTGACGAATTTGAACCGGTTAAGAGAGGGATATATTCAGGCGCAGTAGGTTACATTGCTTGGGATGGAAATATGGATACCGCAATTGCTATCCGCACCGCAGTAATTAAAGATCATAAACTCTATATTCAAGCCGGCGCAGGCATTGTGTATGACTCTATTCCCGAGAATGAATGGGAGGAGACCAACAACAAAGCAGGAGCCTTGATGAAAGCTGCAGCTCTTGCGCAATCCATAACTTGATGTAATAACTAAACAAATACGCTTAGTGATATAAAGACCGCCATGATTTTAATGATCGACAACTACGATTCATTTACCTACAACCTGGTTCAGTATTTAGGTGAAATTGGTGAAGAAGTAAAGGTAGTGCGCAATGATCAAATTGGCATCGGTGAAATCAAAGCACTGCAACCAGATCACATCGTAATTTCTCCAGGCCCATGCACGCCCAATGAAGCCGGTATTTCTCTTGATGTTATTCGTGAGTTAGGTAGAGAAATTTCAATTTTAGGTGTTTGCCTTGGCCATCAAAGTATAGGGCAAGCCTATGGTGGCAAGATTATTAAAGCACGAGAGGTCATGCATGGTAAAACTTCTATGGTGCATCATACCAACACACATGTTTTTGAGAAATGCGACAATCCCTTTACTGCTACTCGTTATCATTCATTAGTCATAGATAAAGAAAGCGTTCCAGAATGTTTAGAAATTACCGCTTGGACGAAAGCGGACTCAGGCGAACTCGATGAAATTATGGGAGTACGGCATAAACAGTTTGCAGTCGAAGGTGTGCAGTTTCATCCTGAATCCATACTCACAGAATTTGGACATCACTTGTTAACAAACTTTGTTCATCAAAATAGACGATAAAATAAAAACTAGTATTAAGCCTTGAATATTCAACAAGCCATACAAATTATTATCGAAGGCAATGATCTGACAATGGATCAAATGACAGCAGCTATGCGTGCGGTAATGTCCGGTGAAGCTACACCAGCGCAAGTTGCAGGTTTTTTAGTTGCTTTGCGTATGAAAGGTGAGGCGGTCGCGGAGCTTACGGCAGCAGCTTCTGTCATGCGTGAGCTTTCGTCTTTAGTAAAAGTATCTACAGAAAATCTTGTGGATACATGTGGCACGGGTGGGGATGCAAAGGGGACATTTAATGTCTCAACCGCGGCTGCATTTGTCGTTGCTGCCGCAGGTGGTAGGGTTGCTAAACATGGTAATCGTTCGGTATCCAGCAAAAGTGGCAGTGCAGATTTATTAGAAGCTGCGGGAGCCAATTTGCAATTAACACCTGATGAAGTTGCGCAGTGTATAAAAGAGCTGGGGATAGGATTTTTATTTGCGCCCGCACATCATAGTGCCATGAAATATGCTATTGGTCCTCGCAAGGAACTGGGGATTCGCACTATGTTTAATTTATTAGGGCCTCTAACCAATCCAGCGAATGCGCCGCATCAAGTTCTAGGGGTGTTTAGTGCAGATTGGCTAGAACCGCTAGCAGAGGTCCTACAATCATTAGGTAGTTTACATGTGTTAGTAGTACATGCACAGGATGGCCTGGATGAAATCAGTATTTCATGCAAGACAGAAGTTGCAGAATTAAAAGACGGAGATATCTCTCGCTATCAAATTTCTCCGCAACAATTTGGTGTCACGCAAAGCAAACTCGATAAAATTATCGTTCATGATGTTACTCAAAGTTTGCAACTAGTAAATAATGTTTTTAGTAATAAACAAAGTGCTGCCTTAGATATCGTAAAACTCAATGCCGGTGCTGCACTGTATGCAAGCGATAAGACTTCAACTTTGTTGGAAGGTGTAGAAATGGCAGATGCAGCAATTGCAAATGGTAGCGCAAAGGGAAAATTTGAACAATATATAGAATTTACAAACAGTTTGAATTAAGTCATGACTGATCAACCTGAAATACTAACTAAAATCATCGATCATAAAAAAAATGAACTGGTTGAGCGTAAACAACGAGTATCGTTAGAAAAAATGCAGGAGTGGGCGGGCGATGCACCAAGCCCAAGAGGTTTTGAAGCAGCATTACGAAGCGCGCAACTTGCTAAAAGGCCAGGAGTGATTGCAGAGATCAAACGCGCATCACCTAGCAAAGGGATTCTGAGAGAAAATTTTAATCCAATGGAGATTGCAGCAAGCTATCAAATGAATGGCGCGACCTGTGTATCTGTATTAACAGATAGTGAGTTCTTTAAAGGTTCTTGTGCAATTTTAGAATTAGTACGCAAAGCTTGTTTTGCTCCCATCTTGCGTAAAGACTTTATCATTGACCTTTATCAGGTCTATGAAACTCGAGCCGTGAATGCTGATTGCTTATTATTAATTGTTGCAGCATTAGAAGATGAACAAATGGCGGAGCTCAATCAGCTTGCAAAAGAACTGCGCTTGGATGTACTAGTTGAAGTACATGATGAGCAAGAGCTGGATCGTGCACTCATGCTTGAGCCGACATTAGTTGGAATTAACAATCGCAATCTACATACGTTTGAAACGTCTTTGCAAACGACTTTAAGTCTATTACCAAAGATTCCAGACTCTTGTCACGTTGTGACAGAAAGTGGTATTCACACCAAAGACGATATTGCGATGATGATAGAAAACGGAGTGAATTCTTTTCTTGTAGGCGAAGCATTTATGGTAGCAGATGAACCCGGTGCTAAATTGAAAGAACTATTTTTCTAACCGCTGAATTTTCAATAAATTATTTTTATAAGCACTGAATATCTGCTTTCGACCCAAAGCGGATATTCCTGATTTCTTGGTAAAGGTCTTAGTTGGTAAGTAAATCAAAAAAAATAGTTGCTATAATTATTGATAGATTAATATGAGTTAATGTGTGGCTGAACGTAATGGACGAAAATATGAATATATTAATTAACAAAAGGCTTTATTTCTTAATATTAATTATGGTGGCGCTTATCACAGGGTGTGCAAGTCAACAGACTAGAATGAACAGTAATGTTGTTGATTATCTGTATCCACAAGAATCCGAAACAATTATTCAGCCTTCAATACCTGTATTGAATATTCCCATTAAAGTAGGTATAGCATTCGTTCCTGAACAGCGCTCTCAATCAATATGAGGTCTATGGTCAGATGTTATCGGAAGGAGTGCACTTACGGAGGCAAATAAAACAAAACTTCTTGAAAAAGTTGCAGACCATTTTAGAGAGCATGATTTCGTTAGCAATATCGAAGTTATTCCGTCAGCGTATCTAACTCCCGGAGGGAGTTTTTCCAATCTGGAACAAATTAAAACAATGTATGGAGTCGAAGTGATTGCTTTGGTTTCCTACGATCAGGTTCAATTTACCGATGAAGGATTTCTTTCATTAACCTACTGGACATAAATTGGTGCTTATATTGTCTCAGGTGAGAAAAATGATACCAGCACAATGTTAGATACAGCGGCATATGACATACAAAGTAAAAAAATGCTATTCCGAGCACCCGGCACAAGTAATATAAAAGGTTAAGCTACCCTGGTAAATTTAAGTGAGGAACTTCGTTCAGATAGCATCAAGAGTTTTGAACAGGCAACTGACAACATGATTGCAAACCTTGATGTGCAGTTGGAAAATTTTAAAGAGGATATAAAAAGAAAACCTGAGCAGGTTAAAGTTGTTAAGCGTGAAGGCTATTCAGGGGGTGGTGCCATTAGCTTATTTGAAGTTTTAGTAATGCTGCTTGTTCTCCTTGTCGCAATGGCAAAAAACAAATCTAACAATGCAAATTCAGCGAATCGCAATCAAGCCGGTGACTTGATAAATGAATTGGTCATAAAATAACCCGATCAATCAAACCTTAAATAGTAAACAATACAATTTTAACCCATCAAGAATATCCTGTAGATATATATAAACAGCCCCACGACGAGAGTGAATTCTGACCGCTTTTGGCCGTAAGTAGACATTCAAGATATGAAGCGTGGTGGTGGAGGAATCGAGGACAGGTTGGTTAAGAAGATTGTTGGCTCATATGCCAATCAAATGGGAAGCCTTAGCTAAATAAGCCAAAGAATTTCCAGATAAGAAAACCAAAGAAAAAAAGCGATCCATACACGAATGTATTGATAAACAACCATTCAGTGAATGAGGTTAATTTTTTTTTGCCTTTCAACGCTGCTTGCTCGATAGCAAGTTTTTCTTGGTTAGTGGCCTCTCTCATAGAAGTCATTATCCCAAACAACACACACAACAAATAAAACATCGATCACAGTTTAAAATCCTGAAATAAAAAATTGAACATCTATTGATTTAGATCAAATAAAAATTGAAGCTTAGAGTGCGAAGGTTAAGCTTTAGTGGGTTCGGTAGATGTATGACTGCTTCCGGACCCAAGGTGGACATTCACTGCTAGTAAATAAAATGAGATAAAAAAGTAAAATTGCCATATATCAAGAAATTTGGCGGGAAATGAAGAAAGTCGAAGCCCACTACCCTTGCGGCAGGCCCCGGCCTTTGCAGATTAGCGCACGCGGTAGGCTTCGTGGCAACCGCGGCAGGCAGAAGTTACTTCACTCAGCGCCGCAATTACATTCTGATAACTTTCTTTAGTGTCTTCGACCGAGGCATTTTGGGACACGATTACGAAATCACTGGCCGTACGGTACATCTGGTCTGCCATCTTTTGCATTGGTTCAGGCCAGTGTTTGGCTACATCGTAATCCCCGCGGCGTACTAATGAGCTCCAACCCAACCGGGATTCGGCTATACCCTCCGCCTTATCATATTCCCCAGCCTGAACGGCGTGGATAATGTCGTCCAGAGCACGGATGTGATCGCGCATATTGAGCAACATCTTTTCCTCAATATCGCTAGGCAGTTTGACCATGGTTCTCGCATCTTTAACTTCACCTTCCTCGGCGGTGCAGGACAAAGTACCCGCGATGGCGAAACAACAAGCCACGGCAGTCAAATTCAGCAAACGCATAGGCTTCTCCTTTCTTGGTAGCTTAAAATAGATTTTTAGTTTGATCATTTAGATTATTACTTTAATGGGAACCCCCATGTAAATGATTACGCGCAGCCTTTATGCGGCATTCTAGAGCATACTCGCGGTCTCAGTGTTTTGTAAGAATAAGCCCATCCTTTCTTAAAATACAGGGGTATTGGGCTAACCGCTCCACACATCATCAGGCTCGTTATTACCATGAAATCGTAAAAGCTTCTCTAATAATGAGGGTAAATGAAACGAGAAGGAAATATGAGGAGGAGTTAGAAGGTATTATTGTTTATAGATGGGGTCTTCACTCAGACAAATAGCATAATTATCTGAGACTTGAATAACCACCTATGACTCAATGACTGCTAATGACCCAGAGCGGACATTCTATGCAATTTCCAGCTACACCTAAATACCAACCTTTAATCAATATTTAGTTGAAAATACATGTAAATTCTACAAACTTGCTTGAAGTCTAGTAGTTGGGAAATTCAAATCATATAAAGGTCATATAGTGATTCTTTGTTTTCAACCGCGTCTTGGCTTTATCTATACTATAGCAAGGAGCAAAAAATGAAGCAGGTTTACTCATTTAAAAGAGTTCTAATATTTCTAATGGCATTACTCGTTTCAAGTTGTGCTTCGACACCAGAACAGTCAGATGATGATCTACATGAAGTATTTTATGAAACAATGGAAGATACCCAGGCAGCAGCAGTTGATGCACTTACTGCCTTAGGCTTTGAAGTTAAGAAAAATGAAACCAATTATGTGGAAGGTTATCGACCAATAAAAGTGGATCTCTCAGCTAGGTCAGGTGGAGAAACTATAGGAGTTTGGTTAAACCCAGTAGGGAAAGATAAAGTCGATGTGAAAGTAAATACAGCTAAATCTCGACTCGATATAGTCGGGCAGAAGACTTGGGACAATGAATTAATCGCAGAGATGAAGAAAGCACTTTTATAATAATTAAAATTCAGCAAATATCTGAATTGCCTGCTGCACAAAAGTAGAAGTTCCTGCGTTTACAACATCACCATAAACTCAATCATACAAAGAAGCCTGATTAACGTCGGGCTTTCTTTTAATGCAATTACATAAATGATTAATTGTTTATGTGATTAGAAAAGCCTTTTTCTACCTATTCTTCATCAGCGCACTCGCATTCTTCTATGTCACGTGTTCTGACGTAAGCAACGCACCTACTTAAAAAGGCAAAGTCGTCTAAGTTGTAGAGGGAGATTAGAAATTAAGAAGCATTAAATCACTTTAAGACTCTATCTCTAATGTGTAGGAAATGCCCATTGACCTGAATATTAGCAATGCGCCGATCCGGCATCGAACGCCGATCTTTTTTCACGACCACGTCGCTACCGTCAACGATAGGAAATTGAGCAGATGGCCCAAAAGATCGTCGATCCTCTTTTTCTCGACGATTTGCTTTATAAGAATTTGCTTTAATTTCTTGATTGCGCTGAGGCACATCAGACATAACCAACTCCCAACCTAAAAATCCAACGTAACACAAAAAAATTTAAGGATCATGATTACTATGTACATATACGCATTGATATATATCATTTTTGATTAATAGCTTGGAAGAAATTACAGTTGTGAAATTAATCCCGCATGCATGCACAAATACTGTGCGAATGCTAGTAATTAGCACATTTCTATTACAAGCTTGTGGTGGCTTACTTGCTATATTATTTGCTGCAAATCAATATGAAGGTAAAGTCGTCAAAGTTGCAGGTGGTGATTCCATCACTATTCTTATCGATGACAAGCAATTTCGTATACGTTTAGCAGAAATAGATGCACCAAAGCGTATACAACCCTTTTGGAAAAAGTCCAGAGATGCCTTAACCGATTATGTAGCAGGTAAAGAAGTACAAGTTTTTGAAGTCAATATTGATCGCTACGAACGTATTGTGTGGTAAGTGTATGTTGGGGAGTTATGGATCAATGGTGAATTAGTTCGTGGTGGTTATGCGTATGTCTATCCAGAATATGCAGTGTCAATAAAACTATATGAATATGAAACGTATGCTCAAGAAAGTAAAGCAGGTATTTGGAAGTTGCCTGAGAATGAAAGAATTAAACCTTGGGTATGGAGAAGGCAGAAAAATAGTTAAACAATCAATAATAGTTAATGATGGTTAGCAAATGATTAATTACGTGCTTGAAAAGGATAAGTGATGAGCATTGGCGAGATTGCGACCGTTATCTTCATGTTTATATTCATAGCAGTACTAACTTGGTTTTTGTTTAAGAAGAAATAAGTCCGTGAACTTCCATCTCTGGCAAATTGATGCTACATCAGTCAGTCTTATATATTTATTCTAATGTTTGAGAAGCTTTGATTGACCGCTTTCAACCCAAAGTGAACGTTCGCATATAGCCGATGTTGGTTATTACCTGATGCTTGAATAAAGAAGTGAAGCGGTAGACAGTCGTATGACTGATGGGTTTCTATGATACATTTGTTATACGTGTGTAGGTAGAAAACGGGCTTACAAGCTTTCTTGTTCAACCACTTTTAGGGGATATCGTTATGATTCTAAGAACTTTTCTTGCTGGAATAATCGCCAGTATTTCCTTAGCCGCCTTTGCTGTCGAAGGTGAATTTGACAATCTATGCGCGACTAGTCTTTCGCGCGGTAACCACTATCAAACCGATTGTTCCGTCAATATGACCATCAATGGCAAGGTCTACTGCTTCGGGAATGAGAATTCAAAAGCCTTATTCTTGAAAGATCCTGAGGGTAATTTGGAAAAAGCAGAAAAGTTTTATTCAGAGTCAAAATGATTACGCTGAAATAATATTTGTAACTCGAAGATCTAAATACCGCACACAGCTTGCTTCACGTCAAATAAGAGATAAGCTTGATGCACTACTCCAGCCATGTATGCTTTGCTATTTTTTTCAGGTTCAGGCCTTTCCTTGATAATGGTTAAGCAATATTGAATGACCACTTTTGGCCATAAGCAGACACTTACTATGATTTAAGGAAGATTAACAGCTGAATAGCCGCTAATGACACAAAACGGACATTTGGAGTGCTTTTCAAAAAGCATCGTTGGGGTATATATAACCTTTATAGAGGAGACTCATGAAAGCGATTGTATACACAGAATACGGACCACCGGATGTTCTTCAACTCAAAGAGGTAGAAAAACCTACACCCAAGGACGATGAAGTCTTGATAAAAGTTCATGCGGCAGAGGCAACGAAGGCAGACTGTGAAATGCGTAGTTTCAAATTTCCAGTGAAGTGGTTTTGGCTGCCTTTACGAGTAGCGATGGGACTCATAAAACCAAAAAAACAAATATTGGGA
>CAJHZF010000039.1_pt1 | contig 13856 bp, 16 predicted proteins | sample 9198891 | NCBI WGS metagenome assembly CAJHZF01 (sample SAMEA7708349, study PRJEB35096) | sediment metagenome | biome: marine neritic benthic zone biome [ENVO:01000025]; feature: sediment [ENVO:00002007]; material: shallow marine sediment [ENVO:03000034] sea grass bed [ENVO_01000059] ...
CAGTATTAGGCTTAAATTGAAAAACACGACCATCATCGGTGTCTCGCTTCATTAATAGCTCAATAGCGTTAGCAGCAAGTGGGGTGAGCATTACAACTTTAGGCTTCTTGTTTTTATGTTCAATGTCAGGAATACATACAAATGAAGGTTCTTTGAGTGAGACATAATTTTTCTTTAACCGAATGACTTCCCCAGTCTTCTAGAAAACCAATTAGAGAATACAAGAACTGGTGACACTATCCTGTATTTGTATTCCAGACTACTATTCAATTAGTTAAAAGAAACTTTTGTTTTGAATTAAGCAGGGGGTGGGGGCAAATTTGTATATTGTCACGGGAGCGTGGTACCCAACGCCACAAAATTTTTATAATTTTTGAAAAATTTGAAATGTTAAGCACCTAATAGATCCTGAAACCTACTATTAGCAATGAGACTGGTTCATACAAGCGGTTCTAATAATTGGTAGCACGAAACTGGCTTCTATATCCATCATCTAAAAGATAAGTAGATTATATTATTCAAACAAAATCTTTTTAGATTCTTTAGTTTTTGCGTTGTAGGCAACAGCCTCACCACTATCAACATTAATTCCGGTCATGGCCGAAATCGTTCCATAATGAGTAACCATTAAAAATATCTCTTTCTCATTTATAAACGTATTTAAAATTATTTCTAGTTTTGCATGAGAGATTTCTTTTTTAAATATTTCATTGAAACCTGAATTTAATGAGGGTTCTGGGGTAACCTCACCAAGTTTAAGTAGTTCTGCAGTTTCCAGACAGCGGCACCATTGGCTTGAATAAATTTTCCCAAATCTAATTCCAATTTCAGTAAATTTTTCGCCAATTATTTCTGCTTGTTTCCTTCCAATAGAACTCAAATTACGTTGAGTTGAACAATCATCAATTTTGAACTTATCAGGCTCCCCATTAGCATCAAAACCGGGAGCCAAAGTATGCCGAAGAAATATTACGTTACCAAACGGGGTTTTAGCATATTCTTCAAGAGTTAATTCCAAAGAATTACCTGATGCGTCTATCAAAATTAAATAGAAAATACAGAAACAAAAGGTCCTTTTTATAAAAGTTCTGTATTTAATTGCATATATTTTTTTCAATTTGGAATTTAGAATTGAATATTGATTCGCCATAGCGCACCCTCCATTGGCTATATCAAAATATGTATCTTATATGACAAGAATATTACTTCCAAAAGTTAAAAATTTGTAATGTGCGGTCGTTTCTCGCTAGACCAGTATCCAACAATAATTGTTATTCATTTCTAAGACGAATACAGGTGAGGCCCACAATATTGACATGACAACAAATATGTAACTGAAAAAGAATGACCGTTTATGGCCGAAAGCGGACATTTAATAATTGAACTTGATGAGACGTGATGTAGCTGCACCACAAATTTAGTGGGGCAAATTATTATAAGCAAAACATTAGTCTAAAATACGTGTGTTAGCTTAAATTAAATCAAACTCTACTCTCTCCATTGACTAAACACATAGTCATGATCTTTTTGTGCAGTATGACAATCAAAACATGCCTCTTTATAATTTTCACCCACGGCTCGTTTCTCTGGGTTCCCTGCAGCAAATCCTTCAAACCCCCATCCCACAGTTTCACTAAATTTCTGTGAGTTTTTTTCCATTACACCAAGCACCTTGCGCTGGTTTTCAACTATCGCATTCTCATCTACAGTGGCTTCTAATAAATCAAAGATAATAACTGAGCCATCTGGAAACGTACCGGACTCGTATCCAAGCAAGGCTTTATCATTGGCATAAATATGATGAATACCGCCAAATGATTCATACAAGGGATGGCCTTCTTGAATCACCATGCTTTTTATATGTGTCCAATCACGATAGCCCTCTGGATATTCTAGTAACGTATTCTCAGCGAATACAATACTGTCTATAAATAAAATAATTATTACGAAAAATAAATTTGCTTTTATAATGCTATTCATATCTATCTCCTTTTGCTCTTCAAAAGATGATTTGTTTAATAGAATAGGTACGAATAAGTTTTATAACAAGTAGGCACTTTTTGGAAAGGTAGTTACTAAACGGTGCAAGATATGGAAAAACAAAGCGAAAATAATGTATCGCAAATTAGTGTTTCACGTATGGTTGAGGACGTAGTTGGCTGTAAGTGGTCGTTGTCAGTATTGCAGGCGGTGCGCAATAATATTTTACGACCGGGACAAATACAGCACACAATTGAAGGTATATCCACTAAAGTACTCAATGAGCGCTTTGCTAAAATGATACGTTATGGAATTCTTACTAAAACTTGCTACTCAGAAGTCCCACCAAGGGTTGAATATCACTTAACGTCATTTGGCAAAAAGTTTGTTAAAATACTTGATCAAATTGATATTCTTCAAAATGAAATTTCTGATAGTCAATGATCGGATTATCGCTAATGACCCAAATCGGACATTCGGAATTATTAATACTGAGCTATTTCAGCAAAAGCCAACAACAGAAATTATTAATTAGAATTGATCTATATCAAATAATTTAGATCCATTCTAAATTAGACTCGTAACTCTATCTATTCTTGTACGTTAAACCTAATTCCATGGGGTGTGCGATGGTTAATAAAAAAACAATGACTATATCTGCAGGTTGTAAGGTTGGTATTCCCATAAAAACTTTCATTTCAGCATATGGTTTCGCTATCACACTTATCCTAACTGGTTTTGTAATTCCTGCTCTAGCTTATGAGGAAATCAGTGTTGCGGATGGCGGTAGCATCAGTGGCAAAGTAACGTACCTAGGTAGTGTTCCAACGAAAAAAGTGATTCCTACTAAAGACAAAAAAATCTGTGGCGGCATTCGTGATGAAGCAAAAATTTTAGTTGATGATGACAAAGGCGTGCAAGACGCAGTTGTTTACTTGAAAAAAGTTGCTAAAGGCAAAGCGTGGGAAGCGCCAAAAGAAACGCCAAAGATTTTAAATAAAGACTGCATCTTTTATCCGCATGTACAAGTCGTACGCGCAGGTGATATTGATATCGTCAATGAAGATCCTATATTGCATAACACCCATGGGTATTATGGTAAACGTACAGCATTTAACTTAGGACTACCGAATAAAGGCGACAGCGTAACCAAGAAATTAAAACGTCCTGGCAAAGTTCGTGTTGACTGTGATGCGCATGGTTGGATGCTAGGTTGGGTCTATGTTGCAGACAGCCCTTATTACACATTAACAAGTGAAAACGGTAGTTTTTCTATAGCAGACATACCACCAGGTGATTACACCTTAATAGCTACGCAAGAATATACCGGCGACACAGAAACTTCTGTAAGCATAAAAGCAGGTGAAGCCACGGAGATAACTATCGAACTGAAAAAATAATTATTTTAATAAATAAAAATGACCCAAATACGGAGGAATCAAATGAAAAAACGTAGCAAACAAGAACAACGTGAAAAGGATTGCGCGTTACGTGAGTCAGAGAAAGACACAGATAAAAGTTTTAAGATTACGCGGCGGATTTTTCTAAACCGCACATTAGCTGCTGGCACCGCTGCGGGGATAGCGTCAGCTGGTTGGTTCCCGCTACTCAATACCATTGATGTAGCTTCAGCGGCAACTGAATCCTTCAAATTTGCCTGGATCTCAGATACGCATCTCTATCCCAGATCTTTGAATACGCGTTTCGTAGAGAAAACCGTAAGGGCATTTCAAGAAGTTCAAGGTATGAAACCAGCTGCAGACTTTGTGCTATTTGGAGGTGATCTCGCACAAAGAGGCGATCCGGTAGAAATCGATCTAGGTGTTGAATTGCTTAAAGAAATTAAAATTAAAAAGGTGTTTATTCCAGGTGAACACGATTGGTATCTGGACATGGGCAAAAAATGGGAAAAACACTTTGGCGCTAGCCCCTGGAAGTTTGATCATAAAGGTGTGCGCTTTATAGGCTTAAACACCGTTGGTTTTGCGCCCGATTATTGGTCGGCCAAAAAGATGACAGCCAAAGAACGCATGGGACATATGGAAGCCCTGGATGGCACCGTAGCCGGTCCTTGGGCAGGACTTGGGCATGAACAACTTAAGTGGCTTCAAGATGCAATTTCGGATTGGCCAAAAGATAAACCACTAGTAATCTTCAGTCATAACCCGCTTTATGAATACTATCCACCTTGGAATTTTTGGGTGCGTGATTGGCGAGAAGTGCATGAGATTTTGCAGACGCATAATAATGTTACTAATTTCCATGGACATACTCACCAGGTGCTCTATAACGAAATTGGCAACATGAAATCCATAGGTATGCTGGCTACTTCTTGGCCTTGGCCATATGCCCCTGAAGGTGTGCCTGCACTAACAAAACCGATGATTCGTGTAGATATCGGCGATCACTTTGATGGTCTTGGTTGGGACGATATGACTGCAAACGCTGACGGTAGTTTTGAACACCAATACATGATGTGGAATGAGCGTGAGGGCAAAGTATTTGCCAACAAAGCGGTTGATTCAGGTACTGGAGATAATGCGACACAAAACTTACATGGCCGCACCGCAGATAATATGTGGCCGTATTAAGTTAAGAGTTCAATCCATAGCTGATGAAAATGATCAAATAAGTTTGTGAAAAACAAACTGCTCCCTTAAGGAGGGAATAGTTATGAATAAAAAAGGTAAACAATGGATGCGGGTAATAACGAGTTTTATTTTTGTGATCGCTATTATCACTACTACGTGGGCTCTCGCACATAAAAAAGAACATGATGCTGAGACACTACAAGCATTTCATGAGGTATACATGGAAAATGTGAATAAAGGTGATTTACTGTTTCATGGTGACCCTGCAACATCCAAGGAATTTGGTGTAACGCTTAGTGAAACAGGTATGGCGTGTGCCATGTGTCACCCGAATTCTTCTGATATACATCCACATGAGTTTCCAAAGTTTCAAGAACAGATGAATGAGTTTGCGACACTGCGTGACATGGTCAATTGGTGTATTGAAAAGCCGAATCAGGGAATAAAAATTGAATCGGATAGTGCAGCGATGAAAGCTTTAGAAGCATATATGTATCACTCGAATAGAGATTCGCCGTTATCTCCGGGAACACATTAAATCATATCGGCAATATTTAGATTGCGGTAAACATAACAATAATTCGTTATGCGGAATACACGTGACGACTATAATAAATTGGAGGACGTGTCATGGCTGATGCAGCTACACGTGCAGCAGAAAGTGCTCGCCCAGATTTGGATGAGCTGGTCGATTTTCCTTTGGTACGTTTATGGCTTTACTGGGGTTTGTTCTGGTTGATGTTTACACCTTCAATTGGTGCAACCATTTCCAGTTTATTTAACTTTCCAGATTATCTTGGTACTCATTCCTCGCTCACTTTTGGTCGTTTACGTCCATTGCATGTAAATGGCGTTATCTTTGGTGCCTTCTCTACCTTATTCATTGGCTTGTGTTATTACATTGTGCCGAGGTTATGTGGCGTTCGACTTTGGAAAGGAGAATGGGGCCACATTCTGGCTTGGGTTTGGAACCTAAACTTATTATTCGGTGTAGTCCTGGTGACCATGGGGTATACACAGGCTCTGGAGGCTGGCGAATTGCCATTGTTTACCGACAGCATTATTTTTATTGTTGTAACCTTTGCGACTATTCAATTTTTAATCACCATCAGTCGACGCAAAGAACCGCAACTTTATGTTGCACTGTGGTATTTGATTGCTGCATTTGTATGGACCGTACTCAATTTGATTTTAGGCAGTTTCATTCTTCCGTATAGTATTTCGGGAATTAATAGTGCTGCGTTCCATGGGTTATTCATACATTACATCGTAGGACTTTGGATCACGCCGGCTGGTTATGTATTAATTTATTATTTTTTACCCGCAAGTGTAAAAAATCCTATCTATAGCCATAAATTGTCATTGGTGGGCTTTTGGTCCTTGGCTTTGTTTTACCCGTTTGTAGGCATACATCATTATTTATATAGCCCGATTGCAGACTGGGCCGAAACGTTGGCCATCATCACCTCTATGTTGTTAATCATTCCGGTGTGGACGGTGTTACAAAATTTCTTTGGCACTATGGTGGGTAGATGGAGCACCTTTGGTCATAACCTAACGGCTAAATTTCTCATCATGGGTTCACTTATGTACTTGATCGGGTGCTTTCAAGGTTCCACTGAAGCCTTGCGTTCCATTCAGCAGCCGACGCACTTTACCGATTTTGTGATTTCGCATTCTCACTTAACTATATTTGGCACATTTGTGGTGTGGGCCATTGCGGGCACCGTATATGTGTTACCACGTGTAATCGGAAAACCGTTGTGGTCATTTAAATTGGGTAACTGGTCTTTTTGGTTAATTACTGCAGGCATCACCCTGATGGGTTTAGATCTTACTGCAGCAGGTTTACAACAAGGCTATATGTGGATGGCGGGTACCGAATGGCTAGATTCCATGGTTCCAATGCAACCTTACTGGATTGTTCGCACCTTAGCTGGTGTGACGATGGACATTGGTATGACGTTGTTGGTGGTTAACTTTATGCTCACCGCAATTTGTAAAGAAAAACCTGCTCCAACCTTACAAACAGCTGAGGGGGTAGCCTCATGAGAATGACTACTGCGAATGTTACCTTGGTGGCCGGTGTTGGCTTCTTCTTTCTGGCTGTATTCACCCAAGGCCTGTTGCCATGGTTAGAACCTCAATCCACTACAGCTAAAGTTACAAAAGTTGTACGTACCGATTTGGGTGAATTGAAATGGATGGAAGACGATGCAACTGATTACACCGAAATCGAAGCACATGGGAGAAAAGTCTATATCCGTGAAGGCTGTTGGTTTTGTCATTCACAATACGTACGCCCGGTAACTGGGGAGACTCGTCGTTGGGGACCCGTTACACAATCGGGTGAATATGCATTTGATCAGCCGCATTTATTTTCGACGCGACGAATCGGCCCTGACCTATCCCGTGTAGGATTAAAATATAGTGATGAATGGCATATTGCACATTTTTGGGATCCACGCATGCTTTATCCTGATTCCATCATGCCGCGTTTTGCCGGTTTATTTGAAGGACCTTATAAAGTAGCAATTACTGATGACGCTGAAGGTAACCGCACAGTAGAAGAAAATGAAAACAGCAAAAAGCTGTTCGATTTTTCTAGCAGTGAACGTTTATTGATGACACCTAATGCGGATGGTTTGGTGTATGTAAAAGAACGCGGTAAATATCCCGTCATCTTTACACCGAACGATGAATTCAGTGGAGATAGCGTACAAGTCATTGCTCTGACTGATGAACTGCGCGCCCTGGTTGCCTATCTGCAAAAATTAGGTACCAACCGCGGTAAATGGCGTGATCGTTTTGAACCACAAACCATGGAAGCGATGAGCGGATCTTTCCCACGTTCACAAGAATGGGTGGACTACGGTAAAAATGTTTATCAACGACGTTGTGTAGGTTGCCATGGAAAATCGGGTGACGGCAATGGTCCTGCGGCCACCTTTATGACTGAGTTTCGTCCACGTGATTTTACACTGGGTGTGTACAAGTTTAGGCTTACCCCTTCTGGTTCAATGCCAACGGATAGTGATTTATTACGCACTCTGACAGTTGGTGTACGCGGCAGTGCCATGCCTTCTTGGCATAACTTACAAGAAAAAGACCGTCTTGCTGTAATACAGTATATAAAGTATGAACTATCCGTGGATGATAGTGACCCTGACAATCCATATAATTATTTCGTAGAAGAACCACCAGAACCACCGCTGTACATTGCTGAGGTGCCTGAACCCTCAGAACAAATCGTGGCTAATGGTAAAAAAGCTTGGCAAGATGCGAAATGTTGGGAATGTCATGGCGATACCGGAATAGGCGATGGCGAAAAGTCCCACGAGCTTGATGATGACTTTGGCTATCCGATTCGACCCGCCAATTTAACTACCGGCCAATTTAAATCGGGCGCCTCCGTTAAAGATATCTATCGAACCATGACTACTGGACTAAGCGGTACACCGATGCCTTCGTATGCGGACACACTTTCGGAAGAAGATCGTTGGGCGCTAGCTTATTACGTCGTTTCACTTTCTGCATTTAAAGATCCCCTTACCGGTAAGCCACTTGAAATTAGCGCACACGACCGTGCAGCTTTGAACAATCCGACATTAAAAGCTACAGAGTCAGAATATGCATATCGTCCTAGCTCTAATAATCAAGAATCTACTGATGATTATTTTGCTGGAGAAGCTTGGGCAAGCAAACATGGAATAGAAGTGCTGCCCAAAGAACAGGATATTAATTAATGGTTCTCGAGGAGACAAACAATGATTGAGTTAACTTTTTTTCAGCTTCTAATTGCCTTATTCATGGGCCTAAGCGCAGTCTGTGTCTTTATTTGGGCTGTGCTATCCGGGTTATTTAACGATGTAGAAGAAATTAAGTATCGCGCTTACCGTACGGAGGTAGTAGATGATGAGTAGCAATAATGAACAAACCAGCACAAAAGACAGTAAAGAAATTCCTCATCACCAACAGACTGAAAAATATGGTGATGGTCATATTGAGGCACGTCATGGACGCATCAATGGTTGGTTAATTGTCGTTTATGTCGTGATGTTTGTGTGGGCACTTTACTACGGGTTCACCTATTGGGGTGGATTAGGACCGGGCTTAAGTTATTAAGGCCTAAAGATATTAAGGAGAGTAAATATGAGCGAAAGAATTTTGTTAGCCCTTGCAGCATTAAATCTTCTATTTCTAGCGAGTGAGATCGCACTAAATACATTTGGTTTAATTATCCCTGCCTTGCAGTTTTAGCAAAGGAGGTTTTTATGACTGTATATGAAAGCATTAGTTTCGGAGTCTTTATCGTTTCTACCGTAGGCTTTTTTCTATGGGTGGCTTATTTAGTCTTTTCAAAATAAACTCATTTAAAACCTGGCAACCAGGTAAGCACAAAAGTAGAACGATAATTAACATTGCGGTCTACTGACAACTGATGAATCAACTAGCACCTTATTTATTAATCTTTATCGCTGGATTTGCAGGCAGCGTGCATTGTATTGGGATGTGTGGCGGTTTTGCATGTGGTTTAGGCAGAGATGAGCGTGGTCGTGTTGCAACTTTGCAGCGGCATGTAATTTACAATCTGGGTAGGGTCACAAGCTACTGTTTTATGGGAACAGTATTAGCTTATTTTGGGATGCATATGATGCATTCTTGGGAAGGTATTTCATTTGCTGTGATGCAACGTGTGTTAGCAAGTGTTTCTGGACTATTAATGATTTTTGTTGGTTTGCAGTTTTTTGGTGTTTTTAAAAAAAATAGTAAATTTTTAACTGGTATCGGCACGCAGATTTTTGCCCAAACGCTGGGCAATGTGCTTCGTCATGACAGCAAATTTGCACCACTAGCATTAGGTGTAATTAATGGTTTCTTACCTTGCCCATTAGTTTATGCCTTTGCAGTGCAAGCTGCAGCTACTAGTAATCCACTCTCTGGATTTTATCTTATGGGAGCCTTTGGTTTGGGGACATTTCCAGCCATGTTGGCGATGGGTACCGCCGGCGTAGTATTTCGTTCTACTCGAGGACATGCAAATGTTCAAACTTTTCCTGCATCAAAATTGAGTCATAACAGTACCCAGGCAGGGACTAGCGTTAATTGGAGGGTTCAAGGTATTCGGCTATCAGCTACTCTTATTATTGTTCTAGGATTGATAACCGTTACCCGAGGTGTGCTACCTATGTCTATCCACATGCATTAACCCATACATTAACTATGTCCAATTCACATCTATGTTCTCATTGTCAACTTCCACTGCGTGAATTTGTGCAGCGTCGTGAAGTCAATGGCGATGACCATGCATTCTGTTGTTATGGCTGTTGTTTAGCTTACTTGGTTACGCATGGTAGTCGTGAAGAACCTGTTGCTGCTTGGTTGTTAATACGCTTGGGTGTTGGTGCCTTTCTAGCAATGAATATTATGCTTTTCAGTTTAATGTTGTATTCGGGGTCGGTATCAACACTAAGTGATTCATTGTTACAAGCGATTCATGTTTTGCTATGGGTGTTCGCAACACCCGTTGTTTTCTTTGTAGGAGGACCTTTCATACAAGGGGCTTGGCAAGCCATCAAGCACAAACGAGTTACTGCAGATTCACTAGTGGCCTTAGGTACACTGGGGGCATACTTTTATTCTGTATATCAAGTACTTAGTCATGGGAAAGTTGTTTATTTTGATACCGCAACCATGGTCATTGTGTTATTTACCGTGGGCCGATATCTAGAAGCTATCGCGCGTGTACGAACAACGCGTAGTTTAATGCCGATGTTAGAAGCTGAACGTGCCAGTGCAACTATAGTTAATAACGATAAAGAAATTCAGCAAGCTGTTATTGAAATTTCTCCTGGTTCAGTGGTGCGTGTGAAGCCTGGTGAGCGAGTTCCCATCGATGGCGAAGTTATAGAGGGACAATCGAATTGTAGTGAGGAAGTTCTTACTGGACAAAAAGAAGACATTGCTAAAAAAGTTGGATCTTGTGTGTATGCGGGAAGTATTAATAAAAATGGTCAACTGTTAATACGTGCTACGACATCTGGTAAGAACACGCATTGGATTCGTATAAGCAAACAAATTCGGAAAACCTTGGCACGTAAGACCTTGGTAGGCGAAATAGTCGATCGAGTTGCAGCAGTGTTTATTGTTGCAGTTTTAATTTTAGCCGCATGCACAATATATTACTGGAGTGGACAAACCTCATTTGAGAAGGGCTTGTTAGCAGGACTTGCGGTTCTAATCGTAGCTTGCCCTTGTGCTCTCGGATTGGCTGCACCCCTAGCTACAACGCTAGGCTTAGGTCAAGCAGCACAGCGTGGCATTATGATTCGTGATGGAGGAGTGTTTGAGCATCTTGCTCGTATAAAGGGCATAGCATTTGACAAAACAGGCACACTCACACCCGGATCTTTACAAGTAAAAAACTTTTTAGCTACACCTAATGAAAAGCAAATTGTGATACAGCGAGCAGCGATTTTAGCAGCAGGTTCATCACACCCAAAAGCACAAGCGATCGCACAAACTTTATATCAATATAGGACATCATCCGATCCTTATACCGAGTTTAAAGAGCATCCTGGTCAGGGCGTTAGTGCAAACTTTGATGGCATTGTTGTTGCAATGGGTTCATCAGGTTTCATGCATTCGATGGGATGCACATTGTCGCAACAAATTTTTGGTAACGATATTTCAAACATTTCTTCTAAAGTTTATATCGGCTGGCAAGGCTTAGTGCGCGGCTTTTTCGAACTAACAGATAGCGTAGAGCCAGAAGTTCAACCAATGGTTAAGGTTTTACACAGTAAGGGGCTTAGTACCTGTTTATTAAGTGGCGACTCACCCCCAGCCGTAGAAGCTGCCGCTAAACAAGCGGGTATTGAAGAATGGAAAGCTGGCTTAATGCCTTGGGATAAAGTCAATGCCATAAATGAATGGACTCAACAAATTGGCCCTGTTGCGATGGTTGGTGATGGTATTAATGATGGTCCAGTACTAGCCGCTGCAAAAGTGGGGATCGCTGTTGGTAATGCTACAGATCTAGCACGTGCCAGTGCAGATATTACTTTACCAGAACAGGCTATGAGACATTTACCTTGGTTAATTGCGCACGCAAAAAACGTACAAAAAACCGTAGTTACAAATTTAATATGGGCGTTTAGTTATAACGCCATTGCTTTATCCCTCGCTGCAACAGGTTTGTTGCAGCCAGTAATCGCTGCGGCCTTGATGGCAGGTTCTAGTTTAGTAGTTGTAATTAATTCATTAGCAAGTGGGAAAGAAATTAAAGAGCCATCTATGCTTGAGCAAGATAATCAAGCGGTTGTAGAAGCAACGAATATGTTTGCTTCTAAAAAAATATAAGTGTCTAAATTATTTTATATATGCGCCTAACAAAATAGAGAACTTTATGATTATTTTATTCCGAACAGCTTCAATTATATTAGTGTTTGTCTTTGCGACGAGCTTTATAGGAGAAGCTTCAGCTGAGGTTCGCGCGCAACCCCCTGGGGTTAATGCATTCGTAATGCCCGAACCGTGGCCAGTAGACACTTTTACTTTAATTGATCACAAAGGTGAAAAATTAACAGAAGAGTATCTAAAAAATAAATGGACTTTTGTTGTTTTTGGTTATACGAGTTGCGCTAATTCATGCTCAATCGCTTTAGATGCCTTAGAAAACATGTTTGTCACGATATCTCGAACTAATGCCGCAAAAAACACTCAGGTATTATTTGTTTCCGTTGACCCAAACGATACACCAAAGCAATTAAAAGTTTATATCGATCACTATGGTGAGTTATTCACAGCTGCTACGGGTTCTAAAATAACGCTAGAAAACTTTGTCAGTGAGGTTGGGGAGGGTTATAAAATTTCAGAAAATAACCATGCGGAGCATGACAATATTTTAAAGCACAGTACATCTGTATCTTTAGTAGATCCACAGGGGCGCTTGCAGGCCTTCTTTCCTACACCTCATGATTCAGCGTCAGTTACATCAGATTACCTTAGAATCCGAACTTGCAAGTAGCAATCTGAATCGCAAAAATTTAAAGATTAACGACTTTATCAACTCCTAGAAACGACTCCCGATAAAACTGGGCTCGAAATTCTGGGGGCAATAATGTGTAAACCTGGTCCATGACTTCTTTATCCATATGTCCAGTTTGACGTTGGCGAATATCATCATCAATGCCTCTCATACGTTGCTGTGATGCATTCTCCTTGCGAAGTTGGTGTATTGTTAAAAACGGACGACCTAGCACTTCAGTTGCAGCTTGCTTAAACAATCTAAGAATATATGCGCCTTTTCCTTTATCAGTCTTAGGCGAAAATTGAAATACTCGACCATCATCAGATTCGCGCGTCATCAATAATTCGATGGCATTAGCAGCAAGTGGAGTGAGCATTACAACTTTAGGTTTCTTGTTCTTATGTTCAATGTCGGGAATACAAACGAATGATGGTTCCTTAAGGAATACAAAATTTTTCTTAAGTCTTATTACTTCTCCTCGTCTCATACTGGTTTCATATAAGACGATCATTGCTAAATGTACATCAAAATCACGTCGTCGAAGCCATTCCAATAGCTTCTTAAACTGTAATGGGGGTAGGGGTGCAGTATCTCTTAGTCCACGTTTATCGGAATCATATCGAGTATCAATTGGCACATCAGGATCCAGAGGCCAATCTCTAAAATCTGGTTGCCATGCATAATGCTTTTTAGAAAATTGGAGCACCTGCTTGATCGCATGTAATTCACGTTTAACAGTAGTAACTGTCACGCCATCTGCATCATGTCTTTTGAAAGCATAATTTGTTAAATACGGGGTGCTGATCTCGGACAGTTTAGTGTTAGATCCAATATGTTTTTGAGTGCGGTGAAATAATGACCCATTATCTTGTTTATAGCTTTTATATCTCAACGCAACGGTATTGATATAATCCTCACAAGCATCTATAAATAGGGGGTCGGGAGATTGAACCAATTCATCTCGACTATGACTAGGGGCCGTTTTACTGGAATTGCCTTCGAGACGATTTAAGTATTGTTCTTTCTCAGCAAGCCAACTCTCGGCTTTGTGCTGATCATTGAACCGCTGTCTAAACTTATGCGTAACGCCATTTATTTTACGCTGTGTGTAGGCAGTGTATTTGCTGCGAGATTGCTCGAAATGTATTCCCATAGCTGTCCCCATTGGCCAGTTGTTAATAATTGGTAATATGGGAATATCATTCAAGATCTATACTTATCATAAGTATTTGAATCTATGATGAATGGTAATA
>CAJHZF010000191.1_pt1 | contig 13787 bp, 16 predicted proteins | sample 9198891 | NCBI WGS metagenome assembly CAJHZF01 (sample SAMEA7708349, study PRJEB35096) | sediment metagenome | biome: marine neritic benthic zone biome [ENVO:01000025]; feature: sediment [ENVO:00002007]; material: shallow marine sediment [ENVO:03000034] sea grass bed [ENVO_01000059] ...
ACGACTGGCGGAGATTTTATTCGTGGAGTTTTTCCCTTGTATTTCCTAATATTTTGGTTACTTTCATTTGCTCTAGGAGCTCTGCTAATGACTCACCACACAAAATGGTTGGCTTTAATAGTTATAGCTTGCGTAGCTGGCTTTGTGTTTGCACGTCAATGGCTAATGCCAAGAATTAATAGGTTAAGAGATGCTGCGCTCGATGGAGATATATCAGCAGGTAAAACGTTTAAAAAAATGCATCGCTATAGCGTGTTAATTAATAGTTTTCAATTGCTTGGTATATTTATTGTTTATTACATGCTAATTCACTAAAGGATAATTAGAATGGAATATTTATTATTCACAACCATCACAGATTCAGGAATTAGTTATGAAATCGAGTTTCCTTTACATCACCAGACGAGCTCAGCAGATGCTGTTTCTGTGCTTACATCTAGAATACTGAATACTATTAGTGACTATGTTGCTGAAATTAAAGACTTAAAAGATGGTGATATTCTGCAAGCACTTTCAATGGTTTGTGCAATTCGAAGCAGAATGATTAATGTAGATCCAAATCTCACAGAGCAAATAATGATAGATTTGTTTAATCAGAATTATGGTGCGGTTTTGCAGGCCAAGGAAAAAATTGCGTCGCGCGCATAAGAAAATTAATACTCTCATATCAACATAGTAAGTAAAGTTGATTTAATTTAAGTGCCTAAAACTATAAGTCAAGAGCAACATATTTCTACAAGGATCCCTAATATAATTGGGTATCTTGGACTAATCCCTTTCGTTATATCTTCACTAGCAATATGGATAACTGCGTATAGGGAGCTTGCATATGAAAGCTTGGTGATCTATGCATCAATAATTTTGACATTTATCGGTGCTGTACACTGGGGTTTTGGCAGCTCGACAAGCCAAGAAAATAAGTCGAATGCAAGATTTATATTCAGTATTGCGCCGGCGCTTGTTTCTTGGTTGGCTCTTCTTACTATGTATGAATATGTATTACCGATATTTGCAATATGCTTTGTAGTTTTCTGGTGGATCGAACGATATTACTTTGCAGAGATATTGCCAATTTGGTATGTGCAACTTCGCTCCAGATTATCATTCATTGTTGTGGGTTTTCTGTTATTAGGTTGGTTAGGAGCTATCCAATAGGTTTTAAATTTATATTATCTAAAAGCATAAATATTTAGAATTTACAGCACTAAAAATTAAAATCGATTGTAAGTTATGCTTATCTCAGATAAAGACATATGCAAAAGTAATCCGCCATTTCTGTTGCAATCTGCAACTAGCGAATGGACCCTTGTATCGAAGATTTCTGGTTCTAATAACAATTTAAAACTAGCGATTGTGGAAAGAAAAAACGGGGGATTCAGTCAGCGAACTCTTGAATTAAATGATCCACCATTTTATGTAGGTGCGGATGTATGGGAGCTTGAATATGGATCAAGGCTAATGACATTGAATCATCCGTCACTTATTGATCATCCGGCAAGGAAGATATGGAAGGAATGGTTAGTGCATTTAAATAAATAAAGATGATTGAATAATATTTGCTTAATCTTATTTAGGCTACTAAGTAGTCTTAACACCTGCACTTTTTTAAAATTGATGTGGGGGAGGGCAGATTGGAGAAGCAGATAAATAAAAAACTGCTTAATTACTCCTTGTCATTAATGTCCGTTAACGACCTAAAGCGAACATACGCTAACAAGCACTTTTTTGGTTTCACTTATTAAGTTGTAACACACAAGTTCAATGCACTAAGGATCCTTAGCAAGGCCTTACTTCATCCAACTTTAAATAACATACGAGGAGTAGCGGATATAGTGGTTCATGTACAGGTCAGAAACAGTCATATGATTTGCAGATGGGTTTGTGAATGATACTGATATCGTTTTTTCTTATTTATACCAACGAACAACTCCAACTAAGAGGATAAGGAAAGCAACCTTGCGAATTATACTTACGTTAATTTTGAGTCTTGCTAGCGGTTCTGGGCTAGCCTGCCAAAGTGCGCTGCTCGATCAGAATTTTCGACGCCTTGCGTCTACCGAAGAAGTAAATCTATGCGAGGCTTACAGTGGTGAGGTGGTGCTCGTAGTTAACACGGCCTCCAAATGTGGCAACACACCCCAGTACGATGGCTTGGAGAAATTGTACGAGGAATACGGCGATGAAGGACTGGTAGTGCTCGGTTTTCCGTCAAACGATTTTTTTGGCCAAGAGCCTGGCGAGGAGAGAGAAATCCAGGAATTCTGTCGCCTCACCTACGGGGTCAAGTTCCCAATGTTCGAAAAGACTAGCGTAAAGAAAAAAGACGCGCATCCATTTTTTGTTGCTTTGGCAAACTCGTTGGGTACGTACCCGAAATGGAATTTTCACAAGTACCTGATTGGGCGAAACGGCGAGTTAATAACCGATTTTAGCCCACGTACCCAACCCTATGACAAAATTTTAATAAAAAACATTGAAAAGGCGTTACAGAAGTAGCAATGAAAATATGCGGCAAGTTATATTTCACGAAATACCTGTTTCGAACTAACACGAATATGACTACATGTTTAAATCGATGTAGTAATTAATAAGCTTATTTACTTCCTGATGCAACGTACGGGTTTTCAGTTAATACTGCCAGTTGCTCGTCATTGGCAATCTCGTTATATGCCTCAGTGAGCTCTCTGTGGCTCCATCGCAGAAAACGAGGTACTGCTGACGACTTTTTTCAGATGCAAAACTAATTTTTTCTGCGTTCTTGCCGCGCCCTCAATGACAAATAGCGCATGGGCATGGGCGTTTGTCTTATTCCGGTCATAGGGTCGGTAGTCGATATTTTTACGTGAGACCACGGATGTTTCATCAGTAGCTAGTTGTATTTTGTAAACGCAGCATCTTTTGCATAGCGATTGCAAAGATACTTTGTACCGTTAATCGTTTGAATTAGCCTGTCTTTTTAACCCATGCACTACACCAGCCATTGGCATTGACCACTTTGCCGGGAAAAATACTGCAAGGGCCCCATTCGCTGTCGGCTTCCCCAGTATATAACTGACAATTACTACAAAATGCCTCGGCGTTGCTGCGACCTGCTGCCTTCGAGGCATCATGCACATATTTAAGTGAGACAGCTACAGGATCATCCTCAGTTACTTTTGGCATTTCTGCACTAGCTAACTTGCTCCAACCCATTAGTTGTATTATTGGAAGACCTGCAAGCATTATTCCTGCGCGTTTTAAGAATTTTCTGCGATTTTTCATAAGTAGATTATTTGATTTCATTTTTAACTCCTAAATTTTTAAATTATATCATTGTTATCCTTATAATGTTTCCCCAAACGGCAAAGATTGGATCTGATATCTTTGTTTTTCCTATATGCCTATCATCTAATGGACTGAGAAACCCGCGCACAGATTCCGTATGCAAATTTTCAAATGCCTCCGTTTTTATAAAATAGTCCAATACAAGACCGAACCTTTCAAAGTGATGCATATCGGACCATGGAAGTATTTTCTTTGCCAGGAAACCATAGATCCGAGAACATGGTAACAAAACTAATTCTTCTACAACAATTATTTCAATACATTAAAGTGTAATCGTAACTTTTAAACCAGGTTTATTATCCTCTAAATTTATTTTAGCTTTATGTTGTTTTAGTACCGCATGCACTAAACTCAGTCCAAGACCAGAACCGTCATGATGTTGTTGATTCTCGTCACGATAGAAGCGTTCAAATACTTTTTCAACTGAAATACCCGGAACACCAGGGCCATTGTCTGCAATCACTACAGTGCGCATATTTTTGTTTTTGTCAAAGTAAACCTCTATTTTTCCATTTTGCGGTGTAAATTTAATTGCATTGTCGAGCAAATTAGTGATTACTTGAAAAATTAAATCTCGATCTCCTAGATATTCTATTGGGTAAGTACTAATTGAAAGTTCTTGGTTTTTTTCTTCTGCAAGTGGAATATAAAGCGCAACTGCATCATGTACTACTTTTTCAAGGTCGAACGATTCAAACTTTAATCCTTGGCGACCTGATTCCAAGCTAGATAAGCTTAATAAAGCATTAAATGTTTTCAACAGCCCATCTACTTCACTTATAAGTGAGGACTTAGTCTCATTAGTTTCATTTTGTTGTGAAGAAATGGCAGATTCAGCGCGTTCTAACTTATTCCTTAGTCTTGCTAATGGAGTGCGTAAATCATGTGCAACTGTATCTGTAATATGCTGTACACCCTCCATTAGAGTTTCAATTTTCTCTAACATTTCATTTAACACATTGGACAAAAAACTGAGATCATCCCAACGCGAATCAGTAGCTATACGTTTGGTCAGATCACCCGTTGTGACAATTTCATATGCTGTATCGGCGATACGATTTATTCGTGTTACAACAAAAATACTAATTAAATAGCCAGCAATCGCGATTAATATTAGTGCAACAACACTAACTACACTCAAAATAATAACAATATTACTTAATACTGGTTCAGACTCTTGGCTTGTAAAAAGATAAATAGAAATACATAATGAGACTACTGCAATTGTAAGCAAAATCGTAAATAAAGTGGCAACTTTAAAACTTGAGCTTTTTTTGTAGTTTCTATGTGTCTTCAATGATGTAACCCGAACCACGCATGGTCTTAATTATTTGATGCGGAGAGTCTTTATTGATTTTTTGCCTTAAACGGCTAATGTGAACATCGATTACATTCGTTTGTGGATCAAAGTGATAGTCCCATACATATTCCAAAAGCATTGTGCGTGTTACCACTTGCCCTTTGTGTCTAAGTAGATATTCCAGTAATCTAAATTCTGTAGCTTGTAGAGATATTTCTTTACCGTTACGCCTAACTTTCCGTGTTAATAAGTCCAATTCAATATCTTGAGCATGTAAAGTTGTTTCAATTTCATTAGATTGTCGATTTCTTCGATTAAGTGCTTCGATTCTGGCTAAAAGCTCAGAGAATGCAAAAGGTTTAACTAAATAGTCATCACCACCTGCACGCAGTCCTTTTACGCGGTCGTCTACTTCACCTAGAGCGCTAAAAATTAGTATCGGCGTTATGTTGTTTGCACCGCGAAGGGTCTTGATAATGGTTAATCCATCAACACCAGGTAACATACGATCGATTAATAACACGTCATATTGTTCAGTTGTGGCCATAAACAAACCATCATTACCATTTAAAGCAGCATCAACAACATGACCAATTTCTGTTAAGCCTCTAGTTACATAATCTAAAAGCTCCTTATCATCTTCAATACAAAGAATACGCATGGATTTGAATTACTCTATGAATAGCAGTGGTGCCTATCCAACCTGACGTTTATTTATCGTTCGACATGATACTGGCTATTAAAAAATTGCCAATGCTTTAAAAAATTAAAAAAATTTAATGTTCTGTTAAGGCAAGCTTAAGCACACATAGTGCATGCTATGGGGAATTTACGATTCTGATAAGGTAACTATTTGAAATAATTAGCAATGATACAAACTTTTAAATACAAGACAATCCTGCTGTTGGCCATTTGGTTGTCAACTGGGTGCTACGTGCAAGCCGGGATTAAAAGCCCGTTGCCAGGGGTCGTGAAGGATCAATGGCAAGATTTTGAGATGCTTGGACAAACCACCTTAAAACGTTTTGGGCTGCATATCTACGATGCATCTTTGTGGATGTCTGAAGACAAATCAACAGACTATTTAAATAAAAATACATGTGCCTTAAGCATTACCTACGCACGAAATATTCGCGCACAACAGCTTTTATCCAGTACAAAAAAAGAGTGGGAGCGATTGGGATTTGCTGGCAAATATCCGATAGAGGCATGGCTAACGATATTGAAAAATATATGGCCTGATGTGAAGAAAGGAGATCAATTAGTGATTGTTAGTACTCCTGAGGGGGAGAGTACTTTTTATAACAATCTTAAACCACTAGGCACGGTTGAAGATTCTGATTTTGGTGCTGCATTTTTGGCTATTTGGTTAGATGAGAATTCACGTTTTAAAAAAAACCGTAAGGAGTTACTAGGTGAATAAACTACCCAGGTCTAATAAAGTTATAACAATCATTGTGGTGATGCTCCTTTTGTATGGCTGTGGTACCTCGCCTAAAGATTACCAGAACACAGAACCAGAATTTGATTTAAAAGAATTTTTTACAGGTGAATTAGAAGGTTGGGGACTGATTAAGAATTATCAAGGTAAGGTAACAAAACGCTTTACGGTTGACATGAATGGCACATGGCAAGGTAACAAGGGCGAGCTCCACGAATTATTTACATATCAAGACGGATCTACGCAAGTGCGTATTTGGCATTTCGTAAAGCATAAAGACGGTATCAATACTGGTACTGCAAACGATGTCGTTGGAGAAGCTTTTGGTGAACAGCAAGGGTTTGCGTTTAACTGGAATTATGACTTGTTATATGAATCTGATGGAAGCCAGATAAAAGTCCATTTGAATGATTGGTTATATCAGATTGATGGCAATGCTGTTATTAGTGAGTCAAAAATTGAAAAATTTGGTGTAGATGTTGGAGAAGTTATTGTTTTCATTCTCAAAAAGGATAAAAGTTAATGAATGATCGCCTAATTGATCGATTTCTCACAAACATCAATTTGTTGAATCATGATAATGCGAAAGATGTTCTGCAAGCTACCTACACAGAAGATGTGAAGTTTGTTGATCCAATTAAAACATTAGATGGTTTGGACGAGCTAACTAAATACTTTGAAAACCTTTATAAGCGTGTGAATAAATGTTATTTCACTTTAAATAATAATTTACCTAATGGCCATAGAAATTCACTTGAATGGGTCATGCATCTTCAACATCAAAAAATTTCAAAAAATCAAGAGATACTTTTAGATGGTGCATCATTCATCCAATTCAATGGCGAAAGAGTTTGTTACCACCGCGATTACTATGATCTAGGTGCATTAGTGTATGAACATATTCCTATATTGGGTTCGGTAATAAAAAAAGTACGGCATGCCATCTAATAAAATAAATGAACACTTTAAGGATAAAGTGATATGGATAACGGGCGCTTCATCAGGAATAGGGCGTGCGTTAGTGACCGCATTATCAGAAGTTGATTGTCAAATTTTTATCACGTCACGTTCTAAAGAAAGACTAGAACAGACCATTACGCTAATCAAAAACCAAAGAATTGTTGTTTTAGAAGGTGATTTAACATCAAAACAGGTCAATCAGGAAATTGTCGGCAAAATTAAAGATATTTGTGGCAGTTTAGATATTGTGATTTTAAATGCAGGTTCTTGTGAATATGTAAACATTGAAAATTTTGATAGCGAATTATTTAGAAGACAAATTGAAACAAATTTTATGAGTATGGTGTATGGCATTGAAGCAGCACTGCCTTTGTTAAAAGAATCCAATGATGCGCAACTCATTGGTATGAGCAGTACTGCTGCATACTTAGGTTTACCAAGAGCTGAAGCTTACGGAGCTACTAAGGCTGCTATACGAAATTTATTTGCAGCTCTGCGAGTTAGTTTAAAACCACATCATATTAGCGCATCGGTAATATGTCCTGGTTTTGTCAAGACAGAGTTAACTGATCAAAATGATTTCGAAATGCCGGCATTGATTTCAGCAAAGAAAGCATCCGAATATATATTAAATGGCATCGCTGCCTACAAACAAGAAATTCATTTTCCAAAACGATTTAGCTTAACACTTAAATTAATCGCGTCACTCCCAAATCCAATCATTTCATGGTTGGTCAGCAAAACAGTAACACGCTCATGAAAATTGCCATAATAGGATCAGGAATTGCTGGGTTGACTGTTGCACATTTATTGCATAAGCAACATGACATTACTATTTATGAATCGGCTAATTATATCGGTGGTCATGTAAATACAATAGATGTGAAAGATAAGCATAAATCTATAGCAATCGATACAGGTTTCATCGTATTCAATGATTGGACATATCCTCATTTTGAAAGTTTGATTAAGGGTTTGAATGTTGAAGTGCAAAATTCTGAGATGAGTTTTTCAGCAAAATGTGAGGCCACTGGTTTTGAATGGTCAGGAAGTGGATTAAGAAGTTTAATTTTTAATAACGATAATTGGAAACAGCTTAAGCCGTATCAAATATTTTTAGATGTGGTGCGATTTAATAAATTGTCAAAAGAATCCTTAAATTCCAAAGAATCAAAACAAACTTTAGTGGAATTTTTAACTCAACACAGATTTAGCGACGCATTCATACAATATTACATCTTACCTATGGGTGCTGCGATCTGGTCATCTGAGCCTCAACAAATCAATGAGTTTCCAGCAAAGAGCTTTTTAGAATTTTTTAATAACCATGGTTTATTAAACCTTAAACATCGCCCTCAGTGGAAAACAATTATCGGTGGCTCTAAGCAATATGTAAAAGAATTAACCAGGCCATTCAAAAACAAGATTCATCTCAATACTTCGGTAGAAATGGTCAAGCGTGCGGCACAGCGTGTTGAGATATTTGCTAGAGGCCGTAAGCCCGAGTACTTTGATCATGTATTTTTTGCGTGTCATAGTGATCAAGCGCTTAAACTTTTGGAACGGCCCACAACTAAAGAAGTACAAGTGTTGAGTAGTATCCGCTACCAGCTAAATACAGCTGTGCTTCATACAGACGAAATGTTTATGCCAACAAGAAAAAGTGCGTGGTCATCTTGGAATTACTTAGTACCCGAACAGCCATCTGCAAGCGTAAAAGTAACGTATTATATGAATCGTTTGCAAAACCTTTCCGCAAATCAGGACTATTTCGTAACCTTAAATCTTGATCAAAATATTGATCCCAGAAAAGTAATAACGACAATAGATTACATGCATCCTGTTTTTGATTGCCCAGCCATTGAAGCTCAAAAGCAACATCAGGTTATTAATGGAACGCAAAACACTTGGTATTGTGGAGCTTATTGGCGTAATGGTTTTCATGAAGATGGTGTCTGGAGTGCACTCCAGTCTGTTGAACAATTTAATGACTTAATTGAACATGAAAAGTTGTATTTACAAAGGGCGAGTTAAGCATCAGCGTTTTGAACCTCGTTTGCATGAGTTCACCTACTCACTCTTCATGATGTATGTAGATTTAGATGAGTTGCCAGAGCTATTTAAACCGTACTTATTATGGAAGGTGAATGCACCAGGTGTAGCTTCTTATTATAGGAGGGATCACTTTGGTGATCCAAAACTTACGCTGTCGGACTCTATACGAACACTTGTATATGAAAAAACTGGTCATCGTACTTGTGGGCCGATTCGGTTACTTACACACTTTCGTTATTTCGGATATGTTTTCAACCCTTTGAGTCTGTATTTTTGCTATGACGAGCAAGGCTCAAAAGTAGAACATGTTGTTGCTGAAGTAATGAACACGCCATGGAGAGAGCAACATTGTTATGTTCTTTCAAACTACAAATATAAATTACGTAGTTTTACCAGTTCTCATCAAAAAGAATTTCATGTATCGCCCTTTATGGATCTGAGTATGGAGTATCGATGGAAGATACAAATACCTAATACGAGTTTAAACGTGCAAATTGAAAATTGGCAGGACGACAAAAAAATATTCGATGCAGCGATTAATCTGCAAAAAATAGAAATCAACTCAAAAAATTTAAGAAATATTTTATTGAATTTTCCGCTAATGACTTTAAAAGTGATTTCAGCAATTCATTTTGAGGCGCTGAAACTTTGGATAAAAGGTATTGGATACGTTCCTCACCCTAAGCATTAATAGGTTGTAAGTATGTCTATTATTCCTAAATATAAAAATGTAGAACAAGAAAATCTTAATATGACCTGGACAGATCAGGTTGCCCGCTCAGTTCTTTTCACAAAGCTCGATGCAATAAGTAATGGGTATTTGCAAATTTACTTTGGAGGAATGGTCTATGAGTTCGGGGTGAAAGAGATGCAAAAGACTCTGCAAGCGACCATCCATGTTCATGATGTCAGAGCCTTCAAGGCTATTATATTTGGTGGTGAGCCTGCGGCAGGTAAGACATACGTACAAGGTTGGTGGTCGTCGGAGAATTTGATAGATGTAATTAGGCTGTTTACCTTAAACCGCAATGTATTGTTTTCTTTCAAATATGGAATAGGTTCGCTGGCTAAAAATATTTATGGTCTTACGCATATACTTAATAAAAATAGTAAGCAAGGTTCCAAACGCAATATTCAAGCGCATTATGATATAGGCAATGATTTATATGGATTGTTTTTAGACAAAAATATGATGTATTCATCGGCGTACTTTACACATGACCAGGAGAACTTAGAAAAAGCCTCTGAAAATAAACTCAAACTGATCTGTGAAAAGCTAGATTTACATACCAATGATCATGTACTCGAAATCGGTAGTGGATGGGGCGGATTCGCGATTTATGCGGCGAAGAATTATGGCTGTCATATTACAACTACAACTATATCAGAGGAACAGTATGAATATGTTAAAAATCAAGTTGAAGAAGAACAGTTAAGCAATCAAATTAAGGTTATTAAAGAGGATTATCGAAGCTTGCAGGGCTCCTTCGATAAGCTTGTTTCAATCGAAATGATTGAGTCAGTAGGTCATCAGTATCTTGATGAGTATTTTTTAATCTGTAGCCGCTTATTAAAAACAAGCGGTGTCATGTTGATACAGACAATCACGATCTCTGATTACCTCTACAAACACTATATTCATTCGATGGATTTTATTAGGAAATATATATTCCCAGGCGGAAGTCTACCTAGTATCTCTTCAATGCTTGAATCGGTCGCAAACTGCACCGATATGACTTTATTTCATTCAGAAAGCTTTGCTTCGAGTTATGCCAAGACTTTAGAAGTATGGCATCAACGCTTTATCACAAATAAAGAGAAGGTTATTGAGTTAGGTTATCCAAATTCTTTTCTACGCTTGTGGGAATATTATCTTAAGTATTGCCAAGCGGGCTTTGAAGAAAGGGTTATCGATGTGCACCACTTGCTACTGAAGAAACCCGATAACCGTTTTCGAGCATTATATGAACCAGTCTTATAGCGATGATAAATAAGAGACTTAAGTTTTTAATTTTTAATTTTCTGGGTTTGCAATTCACATGGGCAGCTTGTGCATATGGCGCAACACATGAATTGCCATTATTGGGAGTCTATGTAGGTCTGGTTTATATTCTTTTACATTTTATCATTGTTGAAGAACGTCTGCGTGATCTAAACATCATTTTAATTATCGGTGTATTAGGCATCTTTCTTGATTATCTTAATACACGATTCAATATTGTATCTTTTTCAACATATGATGTGACCATTCTATTAATACCTTATTGGCTGATGGTGCTTTGGCTTGTCTTTTCTTTAATGATTCCCCATAGTTTATATTGGCTTGTAAATAACATGACAGTAGCCAGTATTGCAGGGGCAATTGGAGGAAGTGTTAGTTACTTCATTGGGCATAAGCTAGGAGCCTTAACCTTTTCACAACCTACATCGATTAGCTTCATCATTTATTTTATTGAGTGGGCCATATTTTTCCCCTTAGCACTTCAGGTCGTCAAATATTTGCCGCGTGTAAATCTCGCAAGAAAGAGAACGTGATATAAATTAGGATAGGTGGCAGAGCGGATCTGCAGCGGCCTGCAAAGCCAAAGTGTCACGTATTGTGATAGTCATAATCTCTCTTTTATTGATACCTTTTGAAAAATTTCGACGGTTCTAGACTTAATGTCTACTCTCTCTATTCAGCTTTTTACAGTTTCATCCAGGGACTAATAGCACATCTTGGCAATCTCTTTGGGCTTTTTTTAGGACACCTTGAAGGCGACCAATGGTGGGCCATATTACACTGATGTTGTCCATGCTGTGTCTAAGTTATTTCGAACAGCTGTCTAGGGCTCACAAGTGATCAGAAGCTAATTAATTACTTTTTAAACAATGTGATTTAATGAGAATATCATGTAACTTCTTAAATAGTGTTTCACAAATAATCGGTAGAAACCCAGGCCTGATACATAGACATGCACAGCAAAATTGTATATTCACCTATATAACTTCTACTAACTCTCTTCAATCCATTAGGGCATTCACACCTAAATTTATTAATGAATACTTTATTTTCTGCAATTTGTTGTCGTACTTTTCGACCAAGCACATGATTGCTAATATAGCGGGTAAGGGCGGAAACTCGTTTACCGTTCTAATAAAAACCTCGGTGTTCGGGCCGGGGTTTTTTAGTTTAAGGGTCTCGAATACACTCTTAGGTGTGAATAGTGTTAAACAATGTGGCTAGGTGGCAGAGTGGTTATGCAGCGGCCTGCAAAGCCGTGGACACCGGTTCGATTCCGGTCCTAGCCTCCATAAGATCGATTAAATAGTGACCACTCTGAACAAAGAAACAGCCATTTAAACCAAGAGTTTTACGTCGAATTAGTCGAGTAAGCCCAAAACCTGAATCACGTCGTGGAGTAAAAGAATATGTATTTGTGCTCAATCCGTAATAAATACAACCACCTTTGGTGAAAACTATGTAATTAATTTAATCCAAGTATTGAACTATTAGTCATCTTTAATGAGAGAAATGTTAGAGCTACATGAGTAAGAATTATAGTTTTAATTCACCTGAAATAATTTTTTCGTACTCACTTAAAAACGACTATTGATAATACGTAACACGATGTTCGAGCCGATTTCTTGTGTATTGATCGTTGAGTACTTTACAATCCATATACCTGGTTTTTCGTTTGTGTAATTCCTCTTCCATTCTTCGGACTGCTAACTGTGTGGCATTTTTCATAAAGATGTTGTGTATCACTAAAAATTGGGAAAAATGTCTTTTCAGGCATCTTTGGCGAATTTTAAATAGTTTCTTGAACCTGGCTTCTATATCCAGGTATTTGCTACCTCATATATAATTCTTGAATGACCGCTTTCGACCCAAAGCGGACATTGCACATCCTGCATATATAGTAAATTCGAAATGCATTTAAGCGAATTAATAAATAGTTAGCAGTTCATGATTTCGATCCGTGAAGCAACGAATCTGGATCGTGACAATATTCGCGAGGTGCACTTGCACGCCTTCGTTGGAGGTGAAGAAGAGATCATTGCAACCCTCGCATCCAATCTTCTCCGCGAAGAAACGAGTCCCCAAACAATAGCGCTAGTTGTCGAGATAGATGGCACAGTGGTAGGCCACATAGCATTTAGTCCAGTAACTTTTGATTCGAGCAAGAATTTGAAGGGCTATATCTTGGCGCCACTTGGCGTAAAGCCCGAGTATCAAAACCGCGGAATCGGGTCGAAACTCATTGAAAGCGGCATAGAGCAGCTAATAAGGAAAGGGGTCAACGTATTATTCGTTTACGGTGATCCGAAGTATTACGACAAGTTCGGGTTCAAAGCCGAGACTGCTGCCAGATACTTGCCACCTTACAAATTGCAGTATCCTTTTGGGTGGCTAGCACTTGCCCTTAACGAGGGGGATTCTGCTGAACATACTGTGAAGGTATCGTGCGTAGCTTCGTTGCGCGATCCAGCACTATGGTAATCACGCTGTTAACAAGGCAATAATGTATGCTAATGACCCAAAGCGGACATAATCTAGATCTATAAGAGGTTAGAATTATACAAATTCAAAACTATCAAACTTAGGCGGATAGTATTGCCGTAAAAATGGAAATAGTACAGTTTCAACATATTCTGGTGGGTTAGAAATGTATTTTCACTATTTAATAAATAGTTATGTGCTAGTGGTTACGTCTATTTGATAAG
>CAJHZF010000262.1_pt1 | contig 13498 bp, 11 predicted proteins | sample 9198891 | NCBI WGS metagenome assembly CAJHZF01 (sample SAMEA7708349, study PRJEB35096) | sediment metagenome | biome: marine neritic benthic zone biome [ENVO:01000025]; feature: sediment [ENVO:00002007]; material: shallow marine sediment [ENVO:03000034] sea grass bed [ENVO_01000059] ...
CTATTTTACGTTGTATGCCTTATGCCTCATTCCACCGGTATTTCATGCCTACATGAAGAAACAACTGGGCAAGTGGGACGACGAGATGGCCTCTGAGGGCGAACTCAAGGTCGCGGCCAAAATGAACAAACAAGCGGGTTACGCGTAACCTCACTTGGGAGTGACAGTGTTGCCCTTACGCTCTGCACCTGCAGAGTGGTAAGGGCATTTTATTTTTAAAATAAACCTATAAAAAATTGTTAAAAAGCGGCAAACTAGCTATACATAACTAACAGTCTAATAATTAAATATCAAAGAGGAGTACTGTGATGAAAGTAACCTGGGATGAAAATACTTGTAGTCATTCAGGCGAGTGTGTAAAAGGCTCACCTAATGTATTTAAAATTGTAGATGGCCAGTTTGTAATTGATCAGGATGGTGCACCAGAAGCGGAGATACGTGAAACTGTTGCAAAGTGTCCTTCTGGCGCGTTGCAAATACAAGAATAGAAGAGCTGTTTTAAGTTAGTGTTTAATCACTGAATTTTTATTTTTAAAATCGGAATGTTGAGAATTGCTTGTTTAGGCATTTCCAGCATGATTACTAAAGCTATCCTAGTGAGGATTGTCAGTTAGGGGGGAATATGATTGGAGATCAATTAAGAACAAAAATGATTCTGCGCGGACATCCCGCTTGTCCAAATACCGCAAAAGCATTACAAACTGCTGGGGAAAAGGGAGTGGATGTCGAATCCCGTATTGTCGCCCCTAATGACAGTGAGTTTAAATCACTTTCACCATTTGGAGTTGAACCCGTCTTGCAAGACATAGACTTCGTAGTTCTGGGTACTACAGCGGTACTGTCATACCTAGATGACAAGGGTTTTGGGCCATCTCTAGTTCCAAGAAATGGGGTTGTAAGAGCCGTTATGTACCAATGGATCATCCTGTCCCAAGAGTGTGTTGAACCTAATGTAGTGAAACACACAGGCGAAGAGTATGAAATTAAAATCAACAAAGCTGGTTTAGAGCCATTATTTGATGCACTAGACATTCAAATACAAAACCCACCGAAGAAGGGTGATTTCATTTGCGGGGAATTTACTCTTGCGGATATACATTGGGCAGCGTATTGCAATTTAATCGAAGCAGGCGGCGAAGGCGGAATTATCAGCTCACGTTCGACTGTAAATAGTTGGTGGGATAAAGTGAAGGCCCACCCTTCTACAAGTAAGGAAAAATTAACCCCTTATTCTTGTATACCAACAGCAGACGATATCAAGTCAGGAAACTTGAGAGACATCTCCATTAACGTTTAAAAGAGTTTCTTTTAAATCACATATAAGCGTTCTCTGAGCTGGAAAGGACATCAGTGAGTATTAAATGTTATGTTTGGATTATTTGGCGGCGGTAAAAAAGACTGGCAGGCAGATGTTAATACCGGTGAACACAAATTCACTGTAAAGGCAGGTGATAATTTATTAAATGCGGCTTTAGAACTTGGAATTCCTTGGCCACATGACTGTCGTGTAGGCAGTTGTGCGAATTGTAAGTGCAAACTAAAAAACGGCAAGATCAAGGCATTAACTGATTTTTCCTATGTGCTAGATCCCGATCAGCTAAATGACGGGATGATTCTTGCTTGTCAGACACGTTTAAAAAGCGATGTAGAAATAGAAGTTGCATTAGAAGATGCCTCTCATGCTCATCAAGTTGTCTCATTTGAAGGTAGCTTTAGTCGAATCAGAGACTTAACCCATGACATTAAAGAAATAGTAATTAAATCTAATTATACCCTGCCTGATCGTAGTGCAGTTGCAGGGCAGTATGCAGAAGTCAATGTAGCGGGGCTAAGTGGGCCACGATCCTATTCCTATGCAAAAGCACCAGAAAATGAAGCCAATGATGAAGCAACTTTTTTTGTACGTTTGGTGCCAGGCGGTGAATTTACAGAGTGGTTATTTGCAGAAGATCGTACAGGTGAAAAAGTAACAGTTTCAGGGCCATTTGGTCATTTTTGGTTACGTCCAGAAAAAACACCTATGGTTTGCATAGCTGGAGGCAGTGGTATCAGTTCGATTAAAGCGATCTTAGAATCAGCAGTGAATGAACAAGCACAACGTGATTGCCTATTTTTATTTGGTGCGCGTACACAAAAAGATTTGTACTGTTTAGACGAAATGGATGACATAGGCTCTAAATGGAATAAAAATCACTCATTTGAATTTGTCCCTGTGCTAAATATGGAGCCTGAAGATAGTGATTGGAATAGCGCAAGAGGCTTGGTAACCGATTATTTGAAGTCCGCTTATGTTGATACTGGTAAACTATCACTGAGTGATGCACAAGGCTATCTATGTGGACCACCACCAATGATTGATGCCGCAATAGAAGTAATGGTTGATCAGGGCATGAAAAAAGATAATATTTTCTTTGATAAGTTTTTAGATGCAAGCTCAATGCCCGGTGGGCGTAATAAAGGTTAGACATTATTTAGATTATAGGAGACGAGTATGCGCACACTACAAGCTTTAGGTGTAATGGCACTTTGGACGATAGCTATCTTCGCTATTATTAATTTTGTGGGTTTTGATGAGCATTACCGTGAGCCGCTATGGGCTTTAGGGGCAGCGGTTTTGTTTGTGATCATGTTGGTCGGAAATTTTTGGATCTTTTTTGCAATTGCTAAAGAAGAACCATGGGAGTGGCACAAAGGTAATGGCGGGGACAGCGAGTAGTCAACTGTAAAACCACCTTAAATGATTTTACTACGGCCGTCTTAATACGGCCGTTTATTTTAATTTAAATAATAGGATAGAGACTGAGACCTCGGAATTTTTTCTGCACTCCAATGTTCAATTGCCCACTGCCATATATCATCTAAATTCTCTCCAGTAAGTTCATTAGGAATATCTTGACCTAAATCTCTTAAAGCTTGTGCAAGCACATCTGAGCAATTCTTTATAGGTAAAGCCCTCGCCCCGGATTGTTTGCTTAATTTAGACCCTTGTTTATCCAAAATAATTGGAATATGTAGAAAATGAGGAATAGGTAATTCAAGTATCTTACACAAGTAAATTTGTAAAGGTGTGAATGCAAGCAAATCATATCCTCTGACAACTTCTGTAATGTCCTGATATGCATCGTCAATTGTCACTGCAAGCGCATAGGATGGTAAGTCGTGCTTGCGGTAGATAATAAAATCTCCAATGTCACGGTGAAGGTTTTGGACTTGCTCACCAAAAACTGCATCGGTAAAACGTATTATTTCATTTGGGGTGAGCAGTCTTAAATTATAGTTGGTATTGTATAAATTAAGGCGTTTAGTGCGACAGCACCCGGGGTAACGTCTTCCTAAAATACTTTCTTGTGCTTTTTCTTCGATCTGTTTACGTGAGCATGAGCAAGTATATACCAGTGCTTTTTCTTTAAGGATGCTAATCCACTCACGGTATACATCGTAGCGTGTCGATTGATAAAGTGGAGCATGGTCCCATTCGAACTGATAAAGTTCTAGGGTGCGGAGTATGTCATCCGCTGCGCCTTCAACCTCACGTGGAGGGTCGATATCTTCGATTCGAATTAGCCATTGGCCACTATTTTGTTTTGCTTGAAGATAGCTCGTGATAGCTGCTAACAATGATCCATAATGCATAGGCCCCGTAGGCGATGGTGCAAAACGGCCAATATAATTTTGCTGATTTCTTTGATTAGCTACATGGGGTTTATTAGCAGCTTGAGCACCCATGTCTTAAGCAATAATCGGCCTTATTTATTAATCGAAAAATATTACGTAAAGATTTGTTTTTCTTTAATTTCTTGTAGAGTCTTGCAATCGATACATAGTGTTGCTGTGGGACGAGCTTCTAATCTTTTAATTCCAATTTCTATACCGCACGATTCACAATAACCATATTCATCAGCATCGATTGTCGCCAAGGTTTGATTTATTTTTCGCACCAATTTGCTTTCACGATCACGTGTGCGTAACTCAAGACTAAATTCTTCTTCTTGCGTAGCTCGGTCTGCGGGATCAGCAAAATTACTTGCGTCCTTTTTCATGTGATCAACTGTTCGGTTAACCTCATCCAGCAGGTCTTGTTTCCAGCGTAATAGTATATTACGAAAATGCTCCATCTGATTTGGACTCATGTAACTTTCACCACGATGCATGGTGTAAGGTGCGATGCCATCGACAGGCAAATCAACTGAAGATCGTTTTTTTAGCAGCTCAATACGTTTTTTCTTTTTTTCCTCTTTGGCAAGTCGAGCTTTTTCTTCTTTGATCTCTGCTTTGGTTGGTTTTTTTTCGGCAGCCTTTACTTTCTTTGGCGCAGCTTTCTTTTTCGTGGCCACACGTTTTTTAGCAGCAGCTTTTTTCTTTGGCGCAGCTTTCTTTTTCGTAGCCACACGTTTTTTAGCAGCAGCTTTTTTCTTTGGCGCAGCTTTCTTTTTCGTAGCCACACGTTTTTTAGCAGCAGCTTTTTTCTTTGGCGCAGCTTTCTTTTTCGTGGCCACACGTTTTTTAGCAGCAGCTTTTTTCTTAACTGCAACCTTCTTTCTAGTAGCTACTTTTTTCTTAGTCGTAACTTTCTTTTTGGCCACAGCTTTCTTTTTAGGCGTGGCTTTTTTCTTTCTAGTTGACTTTTTTACTGCCATTGAAATATCGTTTTTAAAATGAAGCCCGCTTTGATACCAGATAACGGATCATCTGGCAAGCAGAGGTTGTCTAAAATTTGCCTGTGGGAAGACGGCGTGCAGCATGGCAAGGGCTATTTTTTATCTATGTGTGCACTAAGACGACCCTTCGCCAATTGAATCAATATCTTCTCGTGGAGGGTGACCTGATCAGCATCGTGTATGATTTGGCTATTACTCGCTCGTGTCACAATAGAATAGCCGCGGTTCAATGTGCCCAGAGGGCTTACTGCATCAAGTGTGCGTGTCAACGCTTTAAGCTGATGGTTGCGTTGTTCAAATTGCATGAGTAATAAACGGTGAAGATCTCTGTGTGCGTTAAAAAGCTGAATTTTGGCCTCATGTACTCGAGCTTTTGGCGATTGATTCTCAAATCGAATCAATAGTTTATTTAGCTGATTGTGTTGATTAGAAAGTTTAAGCTGTATTGCGCTGAGAGCACGTCTTCGCAACTCAACGAGCTGTTCTTTATTTCTTAGTATGGCTTGTTTGGGGTGTAAAAACTCCAGCCGTTGAATAATCCAATCTATTGACTGATAAATAGTGCTTAGATAATCCTGGATGCTGGATAGTAAGGATTTTCTGAATTGTTCAAGCATCTCAATGAGTTCTTCCTGATGCGGCACAATCAGTTCCGCTGCAGCAGAAGGTGTCGCAGCACGTAGATCTGCTACAAAATCTGCAATAGTGAAATCCACTTCATGTCCGATACCTGTAACGATAGGCAAGTTGGATGCATATATTGCACGTGCTACAGGTTCCTCATTAAAAGACCACAAGTCTTCTATTGAACCTCCACCGCGAGCCAAAATAATTACATCGCAATCTTTGCGTTGATTTATGGTTCGGATAGCACTCACAATTGCGTCAGCTGAAGCTTCGCCCTGAACGGGTACGGCATAAATCCGTACCGCAAGGATTGGGTATTTGCGACGTAGAACACTGAGGATATCGTGAAGCGCGGCGCCGGTTGCCGAGGTTACGATACTTAGAGTATTAGGAAATGCGGGTAATGATTGTTTGTGCGCCTCGTTAAATAGGCCTTCGTTGCTTAGTTTTCGCTTTAGCTCTTCATATCTACGCTGCAATATCCCAACACCTGCTTCTTCCATATGTTCGACTGTGAGTTGATATTCTCCACGTGGCTCATACAGCCCAACACGTGCCCTCGCCAGCACATGCATACCATCTTCAGGCTGGAAGGAAAGTTGTCGGTTTGCATTGCGAAACATTGCGCAACGCACCTGTGCTTGTTCATCTTTAAGTGAAAAATAGATATGCCCAGATGTGGGACGTGCTAGATTAGAGAGTTCTCCCTCGATCCAAAGTAATGGGAATCTTTTTTGTAATAGCTGTTTAACTTCCTGATTGAGTTGGCTGACGGAATAAACCTGACGCTGTTCAAGATCAAAGTCTAATTGCGGGGTATCCATTTTGGACATTTTAACCTGTTCAATTAGGAGTAGCTTGTAATATTTAAACCCTGAAAGTAAGTTTACCGCGAAAGATGCGATCACTATAATGAGCCGCCACTATGGCACAGGACCACTTATGCTAATCAAACAAGACGCGTTAACTTTTGATGATGTTTCTCTAGTTCCAGCCCACTCTAGCGTCATGCCGCGCGATGTAGATCTCAAGACCCAACTGACTCGTGAGATCTCCTTAAACATGCCTTTGCTCTCCTCTGCTATGGATACTGTGACTGAAGGTCGTTTGGCAATATCAATGGCACAAGAAGGTGGCTTTGGTGTTATTCATAAAAATCTAGCTATAACACATCAAGCAAATGAAGTGCGTTTAGTTAAGAAGTTTGAAAGTGGTGTCATTAAAGATCCTATTTGTGTGGATCCATCTACGAGTATTGGAGAAGTTCTCGAACTTACTCATGAAAAAAATATTTCTGGTGTGCCCGTCGTATCAGGAGAATCGTTAGTAGGTATTGTAACCAGTCGCGACTTACGCTTTGAGACACGCAAAGATGAGCCTGTTGCAAAAATTATGACACCGCAAGAACGTTTAGTTACTGTTAAAGAGGGCGCAAGTAAAAAAGAAATTAAAAAACTGTTGCATGAACACCGAATTGAAAAAGTTTTGGTGGTAAATAATGATTTTGAACTACGTGGATTAATTACCGTTAAAGATATTCAAAAATCAAAGGATTTTCCTTATGCATGCAAAGATGAGGAAGGGAGATTACTTGTAGGGGCTGCAGTTGGTGTCGGGCCGGAATCCGAACAGCGGGTAAACGAATTAGTAGATGCCGGTACAGATGTGATTGTAGTGGATACCGCACATGGTCATTCGCAAGCGGTGCTAGATCGCGTACGTTGGGTTAAAAAAACATATCCCGATGTTCAAGTAATTGGAGGCAATATCGCAACCGGTGAAGCCGCTAAAGATCTTATTAAGGCCGGGGCAGATGCTGTAAAAGTAGGGATAGGCCCAGGTTCTATATGTACTACAAGAATTGTGGCCGGTGTGGGAGTGCCACAAATCAGCGCGGTGGATAATGTGTATCAGGCGATCAAGTCTGAAGTACCGATTATTGCAGATGGAGGCATTCGTTATTCAGGAGATGTAGCCAAAGCCATTGCTGCAGGGGCCAGCACGGTTATGATTGGCGGATTATTTGCAGGTACCAAAGAAGCGCCCGGAGAAGTTGAATTGTATCAAGGACGGTCATACAAAACTTATCGCGGCATGGGTTCTTTAACCGCCATGCAGCTGGGATCCAGTGACCGTTACTTTCAAGACGAAGAATCTAGTATAGAAAAATATGTCCCGGAAGGGATTGAAGGACGTGTTCCATATAAAGGCACTGTCGTTACTATTATTCAGCAATTATTAGGCGGTTTACGTTCGAGTATGGGTTATGTGGGTTGTGCAAATATCGACGAGATGCGTACTAAACCAGAGTTCGTAAAAATTTCATCAGCAGGGATGCGCGAAAGTCATGTACATGATGTGACGATTACAAAAGAAGCACCCAATTACCATATTGAATAGCAAGTCTCATTTTTTATTTACGGCTTCTTTGTCACTATAGTGTCACATGACTGATATCCATGCAGATAAAGTTTTGATCCTTGATTTTGGATCTCAATACACACAACTCATTGCTCGTCGGATACGTGAAATTGGTACGTACTGCGAAATCTATCCCTGGGACACTCCTTCTGAAAAAATTTCTGCCTTCAAAGCTAAAGGTATTGTGTTATCTGGAGGACCTGAGTCTGTAACTTTAGACGAGACTCCAGAAGTGTCTGCACCGGTTTTGGATCTGGGTGTTCCAATACTTGGAATTTGTTACGGCATGCAAGCCATGGCTAAACAGATGGGCGGTGAAGTTGAGGTTTCAAGCAAACGAGAATTTGGGTATGCCCAAGTAAAACTCGAAGATACTTCCGAGCTTTTATCTGGCATTACGGATAATAAAAAACAAAATGGTGTAAATATTCTAGATGTTTGGATGTCGCATGGAGATCGCGTGGCAACGCTACCCAAAGGATTCAAAGTTATTGCTAGTACTAAAAGTGCTCCGATTGCTGCTATAGCGGATGAAAAACGAAAATTATTTGGTTTGCAATTTCATCCCGAAGTAACCCATACCAAACAAGGTAAGCAAATATTAGAACGCTTTGTTAACAAGATATGTGGATGTTCCTCTAATTGGACGGCAGCAAATATCATTCATGATTCTATTGAACATGTTAAACAGCTAGTTGGTGCAGATCAGGTGTTGCTTGCGTTGTCTGGAGGTGTAGATTCATCTGTTGTTGCAGCATTGATGCACAAAGCAATTGGTGATCAGCTTACCTGTATTTTTGTTGATACAGGTTTATTACGTCTCAATGAAGGTGACCAAGTCATGGAAACATTTGCACAACACATGGGAGTAAAAGTTATTCGTGTAAATGCCGAACAACGCTATTTTAATAATCTTAAGAATGTCTCAGATCCTGAACAAAAACGGAGAGTAATAGGCAGCCTCTTTATTAAAATTTTTGAAGAAGAGGCTAGTAAACTTAGTAATGAAAAATGGTTGGCGCAAGGAACAATTTATCCGGATGTCATTGAATCCGCAGGAGCAGTAACAGGAAAAGCGCAACTAATTAAATCCCATCACAATGTTGCTGGCCTGCCAGAGGATATGGAATTAAAGTTAATAGAACCATTGAAAGAATTATTTAAAGACGAAGTTCGTAAAATTGGATTAGAACTCGGATTACCTCGCGAAATTATTTTTAGACACCCTTTCCCAGGACCTGGTTTAGGCGTTCGAATTTTGGGTACGGTAAAAAAAGAGTACGCAGATTTATTACGTCTTGCGGATGATATCTTCATCTTCGAGCTTAAAAGCCACAACTTATATGACCAGGTTTCTCAAGCATTTGCAGTATTTCTACCGGTGAAGTCAGTGGGTGTAATGGGAGACGGTAGGAAGTATGATTATGTAATTACACTACGCGCAGTTGAGACTATAGATTTTATGACGGCTCAGTGGGCACATCTACCTTACGAGTTTTTGGATCATGTTTCGCGACGCATCATTAATGAAGTGAATGGAATTTCCAGAGTGACCTACGATATTTCGGGAAAGCCACCCGCTACAATTGAGTGGGAATAACTTGTTCAATAAGTAGGCTATTAAACCGATTCTTAATAATTATTGTTGGCTGACGATATACATTGGATGCATGAAGCCCTTCTGTTGGCACAGCATGCTATGGACCACCAAGAGGTGCCTGTTGGAGCAGTTGTCATTTATGATGACAAAATCATTGGTAAAGGTTGGAATCAGCCAATTCTTCAAATAGATCCATGTGCGCACGCAGAAATTATTGCATTGCGTGAAGCGTCAAGATTTCTGAATAACTATCGATTACTTGATACAACTTTGTATGTAACTTTGGAGCCATGTGTCATGTGCGTTGGTGCAATGTTGCATGCTCGAATTAAGCGGCTTGTTTTTGGTGCCTATGATCCTAAAACAGGTGCAGTTGGCTCAGTGTTTAATTTGCTTTCAGATAAAAGGCATAACCATTTAGTTGATGTCACTGGAGGGATATTAGAAAAAGAATGCTCAAAAAAATTGCAAGAGTTTTTTCAAATACGCAGATAGCATCTAGCCAAAATTTCAAATTGACTTTGATGCAGAGTAATCTAACAGTGCTAAGATGACGAATTAAATGAAGTATTTGAATAAATAAGATTAGCTAGCACTTCGTTTATGCTCCTCAAAAAGACTTGAAAAGAGACAATAGATTACAGTTACACCAGATGATGTAACCTCGCTCTGTATCTGATGTTAGGTATTTTCAGCAAACAAATCGTAAACTTCGCCTTTGTTTTCAAGCCAGACAAGCAAATCAAAGTAATTGCGGATATTTCGCACATACGCAACGGGCTCTTGACCACGCGCATATCCAAAACGTGTTTTTTCATACCACTTTTTCTTGCTGAGTAATGGTAGGTATTTTCTTACATCTGACCAAAGATCAGGATTATCTCCGGCGCGTTGAGTAAGAATACGGGCATCTTCAAGATGACCAAATCCTATATTATATGAAGCCAACGCAAACCAAGTTCGGTCGGGATCTAAAATTCGTGTTGGAATTTTTTTGCGCATAGTTAAGTAATATTCAGTTCCACCGAAAATACTTTTTAACGGGTCTACACGATTTTCAATATTCAATTGTTTGGCAGTTTTTTGTGTAAGCATCATCAAACCTTTAACACCTGTAGGCGAAATAGCATCAGAATTCCATAGTGATTCTTGATAACTTACTGCAGCAAGAAAACGCCAATCCATATCATATTTCAATCCCGCCTCTTTAAATATACTTTTGTATTTTGGGAGCCGTTTTTTTGTATGTTTAATAAATGTGTAACTGTCAGCAGGACCAATATCGTTTACATGCCCAAAATACTTTTCCTTAAGTTGAGTTAGTGTTCCATCATTATTAATTTGCGTAAAAAACTTTTTTGCAGCAATTTGTAAAGATTTGTCCTTAGACTTTTTAAATGCCCAGGCTAATGATTCTTCAGGACCTAGATTAAATCCAACTCTTAGCTTTGGAAAATAGCGCCGATTCAGTGCCAACTCATTCGAATCAGCGATAGTGTAGTCAATTAACCCGTCAGAAACTAAATGCATCAATTTTTCTGAACTAAGATCTGGGTATTCTTGCCAATTCAGTGTAGGGAAGAACTCTTTATAGTCTTGTAGGGTTTGTGCATGTGTACTGCCTTTGATAACAGCTATGCGTTTTTCCTGCATATCTTCTATGGTTTTCGGTTTTTTTTGCCCGCCTTGGTAGGCAACTTGTGGGATCACTTGGTGGTAATCCGGGCCAAAATCGATATAAGCCTCACGCTGTTTGGTTTGGGTAATGCCTGCTGCTCCTATATGAGCTTTTCCATTCAATACCGCAGGTAGAATTTGATGAAACTTGTTTTGAACAATTAAAGCCAGTTCAACGTCTAAGTAATTTGCAAATTGTTTTGCAAGCTCGTATTCAAAACCTGTAGGGCCATCGCTGTTAATATAATAAGTAGTAGGGCTGTTGCGTGTAATAACAATTAATTCACCATCACGCTTTATCTTTTGTAATAACGAAAATGTATAATCATGAGAAGCAATTGCAAAAACTGCGGAAACAAATAACGCAAGAATAAAAACATCAATTTTATTTATTGTTGAGTTCATATAGCAGCTTAAAGGAATTGTTACTATTAAGTTTGAGTTAGCTGCGCGGCCGTAGTTCTCGTAAAATATTCTATACCAACACAGTTGCAATAGCTGTGTTTTCAAATGCAAGTTTGAGCTAATTTAAAGAAATAGTTGAGTAGAATTATTCTATGTATAAATAAGTTTTTTAAGAAACGTTAAACTAAACACAACTAGTAATAATGCACTATTAATGTGGTTAATTAGGCAGATGTTCTTACTAGTTATTTTTAAACGCTTTTTTTAAAATTTATTGAAAAGCTTCTGATTAGACTTTCCTATATCGCTCTTAACACACCCTATTTACTGTCTAATTTGCATTTAACTTGGTGTGTGATTTATGTGCTTTATTAAGTAGGCATTGCTGAAGACATAGATCATTAGTTCAAATACACCAGTTTTATCAATCGCATCGAGACAAAAATTGATCATGGGCAAGGGGTAAAATTAAAGTGCTTGAATCCATAGAATTTGTGCTTCAATTTACTGCTGATAGAAGCTATTGTTTAGATTGATATGAATATATTTTCATTAAAAATTGGATAAATACTTATAATTTATCCGGTATTTTCAAATTAAATAGTTTAAAAAATCAAGTTTTTACCTCAAATTTCATCAGATTTCATAGGCTTTATATTGATAGGGATAAAAAACCCTATAAAAAATTGTAATTTTCTGTTAAAACTTAAACATAAATTTTAAATTAGCCTTGTAGATAGTTGTTAACACAAAAATTACGTATATCTACAAGGTGAAAATAAGGGTAAATACCCAACAAATTTAAAAGGGAGTCTGGGAAAATCATGTCTACTCGTGCCGATGATTTTTATTCAGATAAAAATGTAGATCTACACAAACCAGTTAAATCTAGTGATGTTGTCGCAGATAAAATTGTAAACATACATCCTGAAAAGGCATCGGATGTAAATGTAGTAGACCTAAAAAAGCCACAAAGCAATTTTGAGATCGGTGATTTACTTGTTTCATATTTGGAACAAATAGGAGTCGAATATGTTTTTGGTATTCCGGGTGGCCCTATCGAGCCCTTTTATAATGCCTTGGCGAGAAGTGAACGGCGAGGTGGATTGAAGTCAATTATAGCTCGTCATGAAACAGGTGCTGCATTTATGGCTGATGGCTATGCACGCAATAGCGGTAGTCTTGGAGTTTGTTGTGGTACTGCAGGTCCGGGTACTACAAATTTAATTACAGGCGTTGCTTCAGCTTTTGATAATCACTCACCAATGTTGGTTATTACTGCTCAAACAGCGCTAGAAAATTTTGGGCATGGTGCCACACAGGAATCTGGTGATACGGGCATTAACACTGTTGCGATGTTTTCTCATTGCACACGTTATAGCACATTGGTTTCTCATATCGATCAATTTGAGCAGAAGCTGGCATCAGCGATGATGACCGCTTTTCGTAGCCCAAAAGGCCCGACACACTTAAGTATTCCACTTGATGTGTTTAGAAGTAAATCACCTGTAATGCATCCTTCTTATGATTTATCAAATCTGCTATGGAAACCTACACCAGTCGATACGGCCAGCTTAGATATATTGTATAAAGATCTAACCAGTTCAGAGAATATTGTGTTTATTGTAGGTGAAGAATGTTCTGAAGCGATAGGAGATATCTTTACTGTCGCTATTGCACTAAATGCACGCATCGTCACCACACCACATGCTAAAGGACTCGTTAGTCCATATCATCCTTTGTTCAAAGGGGTGATAGGTTTTGCAGGACACGATAGTGCAATTGATGTGCTTAATGATGATGCAGTTGATCTTATTCTAAAAATAGGAACACCAATTCGCGAAACTGCAAGTAGTGGATGGGATCTTTCGGTATTTAACAATCGTTTAATACATATCGATTCATCTGAAGATAACTTAATGCATTCTCCAATGGCTCGTTTACATGTTCGCGGTGATATTGCAAAAGTCTTTGAAAAAATTGTTATTCACTTTGGCATAAAACCAGATGCTGATGAAAGTAATGCCGACAAGCATGATAAATCATTCAAAAGAAATATTAAGGATAATTCAAGAAAATTTAAGCGACATTTCAAATTGAAAGAAGAAAC
>CAJHZF010000145.1_pt1 | contig 13415 bp, 21 predicted proteins | sample 9198891 | NCBI WGS metagenome assembly CAJHZF01 (sample SAMEA7708349, study PRJEB35096) | sediment metagenome | biome: marine neritic benthic zone biome [ENVO:01000025]; feature: sediment [ENVO:00002007]; material: shallow marine sediment [ENVO:03000034] sea grass bed [ENVO_01000059] ...
ATGTCAGGGGAAGGAGTAGTCTCAGGATGGCTAATTTATAAATATTCCATGTAAATTGGCTGTTTAACAGGGAATATATGTCTGAAATTTGTAGTTCGGAAATCTATCCTACTTTTTTTATTGATAATGACCGCTATTGGCCGAAAGCGGACATTCACACAATGAAATAGGTGTAATCAGGTTGGAAACTTTGGAGAATTATAGTTGAACGTCTGCTTATGACCTAAAGCAGACATCCACACAGCAATTATTATCGAACTTTGCGCCGTTACCTGTAATTACAGGTCTATGGAATCATGCGTGGACAGATCGTCTGTCAACCGGTGCGCGCCTGTCATGGATTGATGCATCCTACGATGACTACGATGGAGAATTGTGGGCTGGCTTTGTAAACGCTATAGTAAGTTTCAGGTTGTAGACTCCATCTGTGTCAATTCTATAGATGAAAAGGCGCTACTATTTGGGCAACTGTTTCATTAAATTCTTAACTGCATAATTCAAGCGGGCTTTAACCGTACTTGTATCTGGGCTCTCCTGAACTTCGCCCGTTGCGGCTCCAACCCAGATTACTTGCCCGGATTTGCCATCTGCAAGCGAGATGACTAACGCACCCTTGGGTATAGTGGTAAGTAAATCGATATTGGCTTCTGGGTCCACGAGTAATTCCAGTGCCTCCATGTTAATACCCGCAGCAAAGTAGACAAGAGCATCCGGATTCGCTGAGTTCTCAGACATTCCACGCTTACGAAGCTCGCGATCAATCAGAAACTTGATCTCCGAATCTGCATCGAATGCGGGTGGTTCCCATTGGCCGTAAGGATCATTGATTATGGAAGCTGCCCCCATCCAAGCATAGGTGGTATAGCCACTAAAGTTTGCTTTTGGGTCTGCCTGCGCGTCAATCTTAATATCGCTTGTGTGTATGGATGCGCAGCTTGACAGCAAGATGACAAAAAACCATATATATTTCTTAATCATGGTGGAAATTGTATCCTTTCTATAGCTAGCTTTATTTCGTGATTAGCAAAACACTATTCTACCTTATATTCATCAGCGTACTCGCATTCTTCTATGTCACGTGTTCGGATGTAGCTAAAGCTCTTACCTACGAAGGCAAAGTCATCAAAGTTGCAGACGGAGATTCCATTACAATACTCCATGAAGGCAACCAACTTCGTATTAGTTTAGCTGAAATTGATGCACCGGAACGTGGTCAACCTTATTGGAGAAAATCTAGGGAAGCCTTAGCCGGTTATGTTGCGGGTAAAGTAGTCGAGGTTTTTGAAATCGATATTGATCGCTATGAGCGAATCGTAGGACAAGTGTATGTTGGGGACATATGGGTCAATGGTGAATTAGTGCGTAGCGGGTATGCGTATGTGTATCCTAAGTATGCAACCAGTAAACACTTTTACGAGTATGAGTGCATTGCTTAAGAAAGTCAGATACAAATATGGAGTTTATCTGAGAAGGAAAGAGTGAAACCTTGGGAGTGGCGAAAGCAAAAGAGAGATAATTAATTTAATGGCAAATGGGTATCAAGGAACAAAAGAAGGTTGGCAACGAATTGCCGAACCTTTAGAAAGATTGGATAAAAAGTTAGAAAAGTTTGCCAGTGATAAAGGCTTACCCTTTGCAGTCAATACTAAGAATTGGCCAAACCGTGAATATCGATGGCTTTATAAAATCGACCGACTGATTGAAATATTTCTTGAGAGTGAAGAGTCTCTTACATATACGCTATGGATATGTGCGTATGATTATGAAAACAGCGCACGTCTTAGAAAGAGAGAAACTATATTCAAGGCAGCTGCGATAGATGAATTGGATTCAAAGTTAGAAGACTTACTTGAAGAGGCATACGATAAAGTTTGTAGTTGGACCACGTCAGACTTGAGTTTGGTAGATGTTTGAAGATACTTATCTATTAAAGGAGATACACCAATATTTTCGTCTCAACAACTCCTGAATAAGTCTTTATGTACTTGCGTTTATGTTATTGCAGTTGTTTCGCAATTGACATACTTGATGTTTCTTTTCGGTTGCGCCTCAGCTCCGACAATTGATAAATCACTACAAGACAGCGCGCTAGAGGGAAACGTGCAAGCTCAGTATGAAATCGGTGAAATATACTACAAGGCACGATACTCCTTTTTTGGTAAATCAGCCTATTGGGAAGAAGCGGCACGGTGGTTTGAGATGGCGGCCAATCAAGGCGATGCGAGAGCTCATTACCGGCTTTCCCAGTACTATTTCAATAAGCGATCCGACTATAATCAGTCCTTCAAGTGGCTGCAGTTACCTGCACAGCAGGGCATAGCGGAGGCGCAACATTCTTTAGGTATGCATTATGCTCAAGCATGGGGAACTCCGCAGGATACGGTTCTCGCCTACAAGTGGGTTGCACTGGCGTTTGAAGGTGATATATGGAATCCGAACGGAAAGGTCGTAGCTTTGGATTGGCTCGTAACCCGAGGAGAAATGAACCCCGAACAGATCAGTGAAGGTCAGCGTCTTGCCGCAGAGCATACTGCAGCATATGGGAAATCTCGATCCCTCGACCCATACCGCAGAACTTTACTTGAGGTGAGATGATCTAGTAGTCGCTGATTCGGCAAGTGGAGATTGCGGAGGGAGATAAAGAGATTAAAAAGCATTAAATCACCTCATTTATTTTTAATGATTTTCTTTTGATGTGTAAAAAATGCCCTTTGACCTGAATATTCGCAATGCGCCGATCAGGAATAAAGCGCCGATCCTTTTTCACAACCTTGCCTATACTGTCGACAAGGGGGAATTGAATGAATGACATAAAAGTACGTCGATCTTCTTTTTCACGACGATTTGCATTACAAGAATTTGCTTTAGCACCTTTACGGTGCTGAGATACTTCAGACATAACCAACTCCCAACCTAAATTCCAACATGGAAAGTCTACGGATTATAAATTATATGTACATATACGCATTAATATATATCATTTTTGATTAATGGCTTAGAAGAATCTACTCAGTGAAATTTACCGCACAAGCATGCACAAATACTGTGCGAATACTATTAATTATCACAGTCCTATTATCAGGCTGTGGCTTCTTACTCTCTACATTTGCTGCAAATCAATATCAAGGCAAAGTTATCAAAGTTGCAGACGGTGATTCAATTACCATTCTCCATGAAGGCAAACAACTTCGCATTCGCCTTGCAGAAATTGATGCACCGGAACGTGGTCAACCATTTTGGCGAAAATCAAAAGATGCCTTAGCTGATTATGTTGCAGGTAAAGAAGTTAGAGTTGAAGAATTTGATGTCGATCAGTATGGAAGAATTGTCGGGCATGTGTATCTTGATGAGCTTTGGATTAATGGTGAATTCGTACGCGGTGGGGATGCGTATGTATATCCTGAGTATGCAACGAGTAGTCGCTTGTATGAATTTGAACGTGAAGCAAAAGAAAGTCAGGCAGGGATTTGGAAGTTGCCAGAGAATGAGAGAGTGAAGCCTTGGGAATGGAGAAGGCGATAGAATGATTGGAATCAACCCTAAGCATTTTATTTAAAGGGCGATGTGCCCACAGTTATTGTACAGTGGGATCCCATCCACCTAAAATAGTCTAATTCTTAATGATGCGTAGTTGGATCAAGGGTCTTTACCGTGAAATTTACAATTGTTGTAGTTATATTATATTTCGCTTATTTGTGGTTTTATTCACCTAGGGTAATCGTTGTAGACACAAATGGTGAAATTGAAGGAGCAAATAATCAGTTAAGAGTTCTTCTTAAAAGTAATTCATTTTGGGGTGGTCAACTTCAAAAGATTAATGAGCAGATGGAGTACCTAATTACTTATCCAGAACTTACAAATGAAGTAAAAACTAGTGTGGATAAACAATCTGCTGAACAGGAAGAATTAGATAAAAAGTTCGAAGAATTTAGACTAAAAAGAATAAAAGAACTTGAACAAATTAAAATTATTGTTGAAAGTAAATTGCTTTCTTAATTCTTTTCTTTCCAATATTGTCAATCTGGTATTCTTTTACTTCATGAATGACCGCTAACGACTCAAAGCGGACATTCAATATACTTATTTTTTGATCATGAACTGCTTATATGATTGATGTTAAACAGTTAGATCGTGGGATTAAATTTATTTTGATCGCAATAGCTTTTGTAATTTTTGCTCAATTATTGTTGTTTTGAGAACGGATGTTAACCACGAAGACACGAGGTGCACGAAGTTTTTCTGCTTTGTATTTTTTGAGTCTTCGTGTTTGAAACCCGGCACTTTGAAGGAGGTTATATGCTGACGAGAACGAAGAATTTTTTCAAAACAACCGTTATCGGTGGCGTCATCGTCATTCTACCGACCATCATTCTCATCTTCGCCTTCAGGTGGCTGTTCGGCGTTGTCGGACGCGCAATTGAACCACTTTCCAATGTGGTCAAAAGGAATCTCTCTCTGCCCGAGAATCTGGAACAACTGATCGCAATCGCTATGGTCATTTCCGTGATTGTTCTCGGCTGCTTCCTGGTCGGCCTTTTTGTGCGCACGCGCATGGGGCTGATGATTTATAACAGTCTGGAAGGTAGCCTACTGAGCAAAGCGCCCGGTTACAAGATGGTGAAGGAGACGGTGAACCAGTTCCTCGGCAAGAAAGAGTCGCCGTTTTCATCGGTAGCGCTCGCACAAGTGTTTGGTAACGACACGATGCTGACGGCCTTCATTACTGACCGGCATGACAACGGCATGGTCACGGTTTTTGTTCCGACCGGTCCGAATCCGACGTCCGGCTTTATCTACCATGTGAAGAAGGAGTTTGTTCATCCAGTGAATGTGTCGGTTGAAGAAACGATGCGCTCGGTCATATCCTGCGGTGTCGGATCAGAAAAGCTGATTAGGGAACTGAACCCTAATGCGTAAGCTCAGCCTGATCTTCCTTACCCTCTTTTTTCTATTGTTCGCGCTGATAGCAGGACCTAACTTCGATCATGAATTAGTTGGCTATTGTTAACTTACGATACTAAGTACTGCTTTTGGGGCCGTCAGCGACAGGTGCTTAGCCACATTTTGCACAGACGGGCCAGTCCATCGCGGAATCACAGTGACAGACGTAAGACAGTGACTTGCGGGAATAAGGCGAATCGCGCGACCAGGCACCGCTGTTCAATTAGAATTGGAGGATTGCTTGGAATCGATATTCTACATATCTAAAGTGTCCGCTTACGACCCAAAGCGGACTAATATTTTGTTGATTATAGATTCAAAGTAAACTGGTCACATGGAAATGTGCATATTCAATTATGTGTGAAAAAAGAAAAAAGAATTATCTTTAAATCTTAATTCAAGTCTGCTGCTTCTATTTTGCCACTTTTTTCTTTGACGATGCGTATGACTTTCTAGCTGCAGCAATCTTTGCTTCAGCTTTTTTCTCAGCAGCAACAACCTTCTTTTTTAGAGCTGCTGCTTCTCTCTTGCTCTTTGCATTTAGCTGAGATATCTTTTTTTTCAGCGCTGCCGTATCTTTCGCAGCCACCTTTTTCAACGCAGCCGTTTCTTCCCTAGCTGCCTTTCTTAAGGCGGTCAATTCCTGTTTTATACTAGCTATCGTGATCTTCTTTGCCGATTTCTTTTTTTTCGTTTTCGCAGCCATAACAAACTCCAATGAGGTAAGATGACAGTAGTGTCGCAGAAAAGGTAGGTAGTTACTATCAAAGAATTGTGTTTGCTGTCGTGCTTTACAAACTATCATGAATGACTGCTTTTGGCCGAAAGGAGACATTCATTACTGAAAATTAGGACGAACTAGGTTGGAAATCTCAAACCGAAACGGTTTAATGACCGCTTTCGACCCAAAGTGATTTTATTAGTTATAAGCATCCTCAAATATTGACTAGTTTCTAAATTTAAAAATGCCATATCAGAAAGTATTAATTGCAGTTGACGGTAGTGAACATTCTATGAAAGTCGCTGAACATGGTATGAATTTATCTTCTCAGCTTGGTGCTAGTATCGCTGTAGTCTTTGTAATTGATACCGCGAAAGTAAATAAAGAAGGCAAATCTGGAAGACTTCCTCAGGAGCAGATTGCTAAACTAAAGATTGAGGCTGATAAAATTATTAATGGTATTGCCGAACAATTTAATGATTGTAAATTCGAACGATTTTTACCAGAAGGAAAGCCAAGCAAGGAAATTGTAACCATAGCAACTGATTGGGGAGCGGATTTAATAATCATGGGCACACGAGGGAGAACTGGGATAAAAAGACTGTTGTTAGGTAGCACGGCTGAAAACACTTTACGCTTGAGTCACACACCTATTCTTATAGTGCCCTCTAAGTCTTAAAACTCATTGTAATGACCACTTATGGATGTAAGAAGAAATATTTAATAGAGATGAATTATGAAAGCAATTTGGAACAATGAAGTCATTGCAGAAAGTGATGAGACGATTGTTGTCGATTCTTTCTACTACTTTCCACCTGGCTCGGTTAAATATGAGTATCTAGAAAAAAGTAGTAAACAAACTACGTGTTACTGGAAAGGACAAGCGAGCTACTACACAATTAATGTAGGCGGTAAGAAAAACGAAGACGCTGCATGGTCTTACCCAGAGGCAAAAGAAAAGGCAAAAAATATCGAAAATCACATTGCCTTTTGGAAAGGTGTAGTAGTCACTGATTGAATGTTTAATTGATATTTGTTATTCAACATTAAATGACCGCTTTTGGCCGAAAGCAGACATTCTCAGAATAATTTAATATATCTTCAGTCTCTTGTGCGAGTTAATTTACGAAATGGCTGATTACGGTTGTGAGATAGAAGCAAAAAGTAAAAAAGAAAGTAGAGTCTTAATAATCCTTCTAAGCATAAACGCATTCATGTTTATTGCTGAAATCACGTTTGGAATTATTAGTGAATCAACAGCCTTAATCGCTGATTCGCTTGACATGTTTGCTGATGCCGCCGTTTATGGAATTGGTTTGTACGCAGTGGGGAGACCCATTCTTATCAAAATTAGAGCTGCCTATATAAGTGGCTTATTTCAAATATTACTTGGTATATCTGTTGCAGTTGATATTTTGCGACGCTTAATTTGGGGAAGTGAGCCAGAATCAATTCTAATGATTTCTATCGGCATCATTGCGCTCATCGCAAACACCATCTGTCTGATGCTGATCTCAAAACACAAAGAAGGCGAAGTACACATGCGTGCGAGTTGGATATTCTCAAAGAATGATGTAATCGCGAATCTAGGGATCATTATTGGTGGTGGACTTGTCTATCTTTTAGACTCTCGATTACCTGACCTAATAGTCGGAATAGCAATTACACTTATAGTTATCCGTGGCGGAATATTTATAGTGAAGGATGCGGCCAATGAAAAACAGTTACAGCTAGATAGCCAATGACTTTGAATGACCGCTATTGGCCGAAAGCAGACATTGCAATAGATGGATTTAAAAAATATTTTATAAAAAAATTTTGAGGGGCAGCCTTAATGAATTTATAAATAAGCGGCAACTGGACGCAGGAGGCGGGCCTAATTTTCAGCAACTATATATAATGAGTCATGAATGACTGCTAACGACCCAAAGCGGATATTACAGTGTAGGCTATGAATGAAATTAAAAAAATAAATACCTCTCCCTTGTCTGTCGTCATGCTCGGTGCAACCGGCGCGGTCGGAAGTCACACAGCGCGAACCCTCGCAACAATTCCACAGATGGAACGCCTAACATTACTCGGTCGGCGATCCCTATCAGACATCTCCGGTAACTTTGTAAGTTGTACTGGATCACATTCCAATTAAACCCGTTATTTCAATTAAGACAAACGTAAGACTGACAAAGAAGCCAGTAATTGGTATCCAAGTCGGAAATATCTTCACACCAACGGGATGCGGATCGCGTCGTTTAATTCGCCATAGCGCAAGGTTCACCAGCGAAAAAATGGTCAGCATTATTAATGAGGTTGCTTCAGCAAGCGAACCGAGGCGGCCTATGAGTGCAAGCACTAGAACGATTACTGTACCCACGACCGTCGCGAAGAAAGGTGTGCGCGTTCGGTGATGTACTACACCTAGAAGATCGGGTAACTGTCCACGTGAACTTAATCCGTACAACACCCGGGAGACCATGATCATTTGAATTAAGGCACCGTTGATAATAGCGAACATGCCAATGATACCAATGACGATAGCCTTCTCTCCTGTATGGTACTCATACATGTGTGCAAGAGGTGCTTCACTCGAAGCAAGCTCTGTAGGCGTTAGAGACAATACGGCTGTAACCATCAGCAGCATATATATAAGAGTAGTGATACCTAGTGTAAGCAAAATCGCGAGGGGAAGGTTACGTTTTACGTCCTTAACTTCTTCGGCCACATCGACCATATCCTCAAAACCAATGAAGGCATAGAAAGCAAGGACTGCTCCGAAATAAACACCACTCCAATTGCTGAGATCAGCAGATGGGATCAATTCAGTCCACCTGGCTGAGAAAGAGGATAACTCTTTGCCACTAACTGCAATCACCAGAAGTATGCCGCCGATTTCAACGATTGTAATCAGACTCGCAATGGTGACTGACTCGGCAATACCCCATATGGCAATGCCCCCAAGTAACATAGTTACCAGCACGATAGCAATAACGCGTTCTAGGTCGATGAATTGATGTAAATAACCTACAAAGCCATTGACCAGCGCAGCGGCCGAAACCAAACCTGCTAAGACAACAAGAAGCCCAACAATAGTAGATAAATGCACAGAGCCAAAACCTTGTTTGACGTACAATGCAGCACCAGCCGCGCGAGGGAAACGGCCACACAACTCCGCAAATGATATTGCAGTGAAGCCTGCTGTGAGGGATGCGATAAGGAAAGAAACGGGGGCAAAATATCCTGCGACACCGGCGATCTCGCCAACTAAAGCATAAATACCCGCGCCGATGGTTGTACCGAGACCATAAAGAATCATCATTGGAAGTGATAGAGTTCGTCTTAGGGAAACTTGCTTGGTCATAGACGAAAGGCCTTGCAATACAAGATGAGTCGGAATGGTGATCCAGTCACAATAATACCTGAGCCATTTGGATAAATGTTGAATGACCGCTTTTGGCCGGTAAGCGACTAAGTTTGGTAAATGATAGGTGTAATGATCGCTATCACTTTGGCCTCAATGGTATTAATTTATTTCATTGCGGGACAAAGAGGGGCAAATCAAATATTTTGGGTAATTATGGCTTTTTTATTTGGACCATTGGCATTGCCATTTGTGTTTTTCTCAAAAAGAACGAAACGAAATAATAATGATTCTCGTGAGATGTAAACGAATGACCGCTTATGGCCGAAAGGAGACATTTACATTATTTCAGTCTGTCATTAGTTAATTGGTAAAGCGATAAAAAGCTTATACATAAATCCAATTATTTAATTATGATAGAGTCAATTAACATAGAGAGATATCGGATATGAGAATGATATCTAAATGAAAATTAGATGGAACATAATCGGCTATGTAATAAAAATCCATGCAGTAACGCTTGTAGTGTTTGGTGCAATTGCCTTTATTTACATTTTGCTAGGCTATGACAAACCTACACTTGATCTAACGAAGTTTTACTTATGGTGTATTGCTTGGATCGCACTCGTTGTTTACTTAGTAAATTCAAAAATTGCTGAGGAGAAAGAAGAAGAATATAGGAAAGAATTAGAAAATGAGGATTAGTGACGACTTTTCGCTACAAAACATCTAGTAGCATAAAGAAGCCCGATTCACGTCAGGCTTTCTATTTAACGCAATTAGATAAATGACCGCTATTGGCCGTAAGCAAACATATAATTAATAACGTCAGAAGACGTAATTGCTAAAAATCAACCTGAGTACTTTGACCCGCATTTACGGTTACAGGATTGGTTGTGTTAATAGGTGTGTTATCAAATAAAATCATATTATCTTGATCTGGCAAATCTTCTGAAAATTGACAGGTTAATGCCACAGTATACTGATTGCCTCCATTACTCCCGTCAATAAATCCAGCAGTATATTTATACATACCATCCATAGGATCGAATTTAACCGTTGCAGTTGTAATTGGATCAATATCGGTCGTGTCTATTGTGTTTAAATCATCCGGTGGCACGTCACCAGAAAACACATACACTGCTGCATTTTCAATGTTATCTCCAATGCCCATGCAAGCATCTTGCATAACCGTACCCGTAATAGAACCTACATCATCATTTTTCACTAACCTTAATGTTGGTCGCAAAATATAATCAGGAGTCCCTTGTGGGTCATGCACTGATTTATGCAAATCAAAATCTATAGTAAAAGAAGTTGAACCATCTTGTTGAACGTAATAATTGGTATTAATTTTTAAACCAGATTGATCTCCACTTGGCACATATAAGGGATAAGGTGCACCATTTTTAAGGATTATATATGAATCTTGATCATTTCCTTTTTCTGAAATTACACATAAGCGCGCCCATTGATATGGACCTGATGCGACCAATTCATCGCTTATCAATTGAGCAAATTCATTGCCCTGTAACTGCAAAAGATCAATTTTTTTTACTGGATCAAATGTGAATATTCTTCTTCCACTATTGGCAGATTGAAGTTCTAGGCAATCAAATGAAACCACAACATTTTGTGCATCGGAAACGGGAGAGTCCGTAATTGCAAAACTTACTTGGCCGGTACCAGATCCACTACTTGAGGATCCGCCACCTCCGCCGCTCAAACAAGCTGTTAATAATAAAGATACAAATGTAATAGATATGGCATAGGCAATTAGTTTGAAAACGCGCATTATTCCAACTCCTTTGGGCACATAGTGTGCGAGTAATAAAGAAACTGACCTTTATTATTCTTAAATTCAGGCAGTTACTTGCTTAAAACACGATAGAGGCTGATTCCCCAAGAAGAGGTTTAATGCAGATAAACGGTATATAAACAGCGACTAAAGGATGTGGTCTTTTTCTTCACAATGTTAGCTATCGTGCTGCAAGGAATTGATTAGCTGTTCACTGAACGAAGTAAAATTTATACAAACTTTGTAGTTGTATTAACATCATTATCCATATGACCGCTAACGACCCAAAGCGGACATTAGAAATTACCACTCCATACTCTTTTCAACACTCTTTCACGTTCAATCTCAAACTCTACAGTAGCTTGTTCTACTGACAGCTCCCCTGAATCTACTTTTGCACACAAACTTGTTCTGTATTTTGACAAGCCTACTAAGTCAGGATGTGTTCCACTCATGGTTTCGAGTGCATTCCATTGCTGATTAGTTTCTTCATCGTGGCAGTAGTTTTCTTGCGCCATAGCGGCTTGGGTTAGCACTACAAATAAGAGAATTGTTTTGTATCGGATCATCCTACTAATTCTATCAAAGTGTAGAATGACCACATTTGAAGATTGTATTAAGTTGAAGAAGGAGAATTAAAGATGTCTAAATGTAAATGTGGCGATGACATGGATCTTCTCTGCCCTAAAGGTAAAGGCTGCGGCTGTATTTGTTGGGATGATCTTGAAGGGGGCCAAGAATGTCTCGTATGGTGCCAAGGAGACAAATTTTCTGACATATTGGATATGCCTGAATTATTAGATGTGTCTGATGTCGATGGACGTGATTTGGCAGGAATTGGATCGATGCTCATTAGGAGTACCAGAAAAAAAGGCAAACTACAAATCAATTCCGATCAGCATGTGCATCTATCAACACACGATTTACCTATTGCCTCTCTTGCAACAGTAATTTCCAAAATTCTTGATGCTGAAGTGTGGATACCAACTAGTAGAAGAGATGAGCGCATTACCATGACTTATGACGGATGTGTCACGGATGCGTGTAAAGAGTTTGGGTTACGACTCTAGATGCTGTTTGTGAAAGAGACATGAAAATGACCACCGCAAATAATGTGCTTACGTTCTATTCATACTTATTAATAGGGAACTAACCATGGAAAACGAACCCTGGGAACAATATTTATACGCTGCCGAAACCAAACTCAATAAATTAACCGCAGACTAGATTGCAACTTGTGCCAAGATGCTGGCCTTAGAGTTAGGTAAATACCGATTGGAATACGGCGATTTCCCCGAAGAAGTCTTTCAACAGTTTGTTGAATTAGAAGAGATGACCGAAGAAACTAAGAAGATCTTTAAGATGGGAATGGAAGCGATGTTGGCAGTAATACGGCAAGTGGAGATTGCGGAGGGTGATAAAGAAATTAAAAAGCATTAAAGATATTTTTTCTATTTAATTCTTATCAGCTAGTTACTAAAACTTTCTTCAGTAAACTCTTAATAAAAATAAATTTAATTTTTAATACCTCTAAATAGGGTAAAATATAGTTCCAAAAATATATTAACAATTAAATAGGAGGAGCTATGAAAAAATTAATTTTCACTGCGACTCTGCCCATCGCATTTATTGTCATACCACTGCTAGCATTTGCTGATGAGAAAATGGATGAAAAAAATACAAGATACACGCCCACTGAAATCATAGAAATTCCGAGCAATTGGAAAGAAAATCCACAAACTACAATTGAAAACGATTACATAAATTCAGTACCTATCAACACCATCGATGATGATGGTAGATACGGTGTGCAAATTGATATGGAATTTCGTGAATGCGGTTAGCGGAACACTCTAGTAAAGCTTCCGTCACAACACTACCTTTTTAAACAAAATCAAATAAAGAATTCTGATTAATCTCGGAATTTCTTTTAATGTATTTACATAAATGATTAAATGTTTATGTGATTAGAAAAGCCTTTTTCTACTTATTCTTCATTAGCACACTCGCATTCTTCTATGTCACGTGTAGTGATGTACATAGCGCAAAGAAAGTCTATCAAGGTAAAGTCATCAAAATTGCAGATGGGGATTCCATTACAATACTTCATCTTGCTTGAGTAAACTATTTATTGTCCTTATCACTCAACAAATTGATTTTTTCTTTTTCTTCCAGTGTCATTTTCGTTTTTTTCCTTTGACTATTTATCAGATTCAACAACAGTAAAAAAACTGTTGCTAGAATAATTAGAAGTATAAGTTTTAGAGTCATTTGCTTCGGTTTTGTCTAAATGCCCATGTTAGATAGAGCTTATGCCTCCTAAATGCGGAAATTATTGTGTTAGATCAATAAATCAATAGCTGCATGCAATATTCTTTCTTAATTACTAGAAACTGTTCGATATTAGTGTGAATCAAAAGGAAAGGAAAAATGTTCACAAAAATTATTGTTTGCATAGTTATAAGCTTGGTTGTAATCACGACTACATCATGCAGCACTACCAATCCTTACACTGGTGAAAAACAAGTAAGCAAAGCTGTAATTGGCGCGGGTGCGGGTGCTGCAGCTGGAGCCGTAGTTGGATTGATTACAGGCGATGA
>CAJHZF010000269.1_pt1 | contig 13254 bp, 11 predicted proteins | sample 9198891 | NCBI WGS metagenome assembly CAJHZF01 (sample SAMEA7708349, study PRJEB35096) | sediment metagenome | biome: marine neritic benthic zone biome [ENVO:01000025]; feature: sediment [ENVO:00002007]; material: shallow marine sediment [ENVO:03000034] sea grass bed [ENVO_01000059] ...
AACCATTACGCAGAGCAATTAATTCAGTCTTGGCAAAATCATCTTTAATATGTACAAACTTGTCGACATTAATATCGTCAATTGGCATTGTATCAGGCCTGACTTTTTCAAATCGCCTTGCATTTTCACGTCGGTATATCGTGAACAGCCAACTTTTTACGGCGTTAGGGTCCTTTAAAGAATCCATGGCCTTCCAGGCCCGCAAAAAAGTCTCCTGAACCAGATCCTCGGCTACTTGGGCATCTTTGGTGAGCCATAATCCAAAGCGATATAAATCTTTGGAGTAGGCATGCACGATGGCCTCAAATTGTGAAGATTTAATTCCTGCATCTAGTTGACCAGTTTTTTTCTGCATGGCTTACATATCTATAGATTGCAATATAGTTGTAAGTTATAAACTTTGATTATTATTAGAAAGTTATTATAAGTTATTGTTAATAATAGCTTTAGATCATTCCTTAATTTATTCTTCTGCCGACATTTCGCCCATGAGTAAACCTGGATCTAGGCGCTGCTGGTGCCAGTTCATACGCCAATCCAAGTGTGCGCCCGTAACTCTACCCGTTTTGCCTACCAATGCGATTTTTTGTCCTTGTTCAACTCGTTCCCCAACTTTTACTAAAATTTTTTGTAGATGTAAAAAAGATGAAGATAAACTATGACCATGGTCAACCACTAAAGTGCCACCTGAAAAATACATATCATCATTCACGTAAGTGACCACACCTGCCGCCGGTGCCACTACGGGTGTGCCTATGGGAGCGGCGATATCGATGCCAAAATGTGGCCGCCTGGCTTGTCCATTGAGAATCCTCTGACTGCCATAAACCCCAGAAATTGGCCCTTGCACAGGCCATATAAAACCTGACTTATAATCCTTACGATCATCATCTAAGCTACGCGCTTTGGAAATACTCTCGCTTTCTTTGCGTATTCGCTTTAGAGCTTCTTTATCGGGATTAACTTTCTTATCCGGTAAGCCATTTATACGTTGGATATCATATTCTCGCGATGCGACATTTAGCTTATGAATAGTTTTAGATCCATCAGCTGAATAAATTCCTATGCTTGTATGTTGTGGATAATCTCGACCAAAACCAAGTAAGAATTCACCATTAGAAGAAACGCGTACCCAATGTCCATTAATTTGCACTTTTGAACCTGAAGTAACTACGCCATAAGCTAAACCGCCCTGTATTAAATTACCAGTGAGTTCGAAATAGTCTTGGTCTGCGAATGCTACCTGAGAAACTACAATAAAAAATACACAACAAGCAAATCTAGAGAGGGAAAACATATGGAGAATCACAGCAAGATCGCTAATTGCTTATCTTGCCATAAATACAATACTCATGTCGTCTATCTTTAAAGAGACGAACTAAATATTAGCTTACTTAAACTTTAATAGTAAGTAAAAAGTGTATTTTTACACAGATTTAGAAAATAGGCTTTGGTTCCTAATAATTAGTCAACTTAGCGATTTTATCCGCTATTCGATTTCGTAGTATACCGGTGTCTATTCTTGGATCTTTTTTCGCTGCCAATTTCTTTTTATTTTTATTATCCTTTTCAACCTCAACCATCCGTAAATGATCGATATCCGTATCATCACTTTTACCAGGTACAGATTTGATAGTCTTGAGTAGCTTTTTACCTAATACACCATCAAATAAAGATTTTTCTATCATCCCCTAGTCTCCTCTATGATTCAGTTTTAAATCATGCCCTAAAAGGATCCTTCAGTATTAGAGACTAATCACAATATATAAGTAGCAAAAGGCTTCCAATGCAAGTAATTAGGTTCCTAAAGAAATCAACGGTAGTGTTTTAAGTGTAAACGGCAAATCGTTTATCTGCACTAAGGTGAACGGATTACATGGTTTCCGTGACGCATTTGTCTCTTGATGAACGTGCGAGATCTATGGTTTGTTGGTAATAGTCACTTAGCTCATCAAAATTAAGTTCGTTTTTTGTTTTTGAAACAGCTACAACATAATTCGCAAACTCTTGATCCGCGGGCATGTTTTCACTAATACAATGACAAAATTCCTGGTGCCCTATGGCTTTGATACATGCAAGCTTGTTATGAAAAACATGCATATTAAATTGTTTTAGCATAGAGTCTGAGGTTACTTGATCACTTGTTGCACTCTCGTCAACCAAATGGGCAGCCTCGTAACGCTCTAATTCCTCTAATCTATTAGGGATATCTTCTGCAGTTGATATAGCTATGAAAAATACATATACAAAGACAGTCTTATATATCCATACTAATATGTTCGTAGACATGAGGGTTTCCACTAGAAAATAAAATTAATTTTTTACATCTATTAATACATTTTTGTGATGGTATATATAATCTGCCATTTACAGCTATTATTTATTACATCAAGTTACAATTTAACCTTTCATATTAGTGGTAAGCTTCACAAGGGTGTAGCTCCAATAGTGTATCTTCGGTACGATAGCACATTGAGAGCTAGTTGCTTTCTCAAGCTTAAAACAAATTTTATTAACTGACGAGGAGATAACCAAATGGTTATAAATGTAGGTGATACCGAGCGCATGTTCAGAATTTTAATAGGTCTTTTACTGATAGGCCTTGCATTTGCATTTGGTGGCGCTTGGTGGTTTGGCTTAATAGGGATTATCCCTGTGTTTACAGGAGTGACTGGCTGGTGCCCCGCTTATCTATCGTTTGGAATTTCAAGCTGTAATTAACCACACTTAGTCCTTTCGGGCATTCCTTTTGCCCGTTAATTACCTGAGAATCATCTGATATTCAGGAATATTTTATATTTGCTAAAACATACCTTACTGAGTGGACTGAATTAAATAAAAGTGGCTCTAAGCACTGAAATTTTGCGGGATCAGCTAGAAAGCGAATATCCAGTTGATGTAGTGGGAATCTATATCAACCGTTCCGGTGTTCGTATCCAATATCGTGAAAAATTTGGGGATGAAGAAATAGATCGTCAACTGCGTAAAGCCCAGTTAATGGAAACGATTAATTCATTCATGAAAAAGGCAGCTTATATGGATGCCAATCTTGATCGGAATAGCAAAATGATGCTGCAACTTGAAAGTGGCGACGTAGACATATTGATTCAACGTGTTAGAAATGCTACAAAAAATCAAAGCCCAGATGAATATCGATTACGACAAGACGTAGTCCGTAATACAGATGATCAATATATCTTTGCGACTAAATATTATGCACTTGATTGCAAAGAAGCAGTAGATGTAACGGCACATTCATTACGTGAGCATGTCTGTTCTGATGATGAAAAAAAATACATATTAGAGTTACAGCATCTTAGTACTACAGACCGATATACATCCATCGCAAGATTTCACACCGGTGTCTCATACTCAACAATTATGGGTCTAGAAACTCAAGGTTAATCAATTGTTACCTACCCGATACAAATAACTTTCGAACAGATGGCTTGACGATTCGAAACTCCGAAGATTCAAAAAATTCTAGTATTGGTTCTGGGCGTCCTGCATGAAAACCTTGCGCGAAGTCTACCCCAATGTCTTTTAACACATTGAGTATTTCTTCACTCTCTACATATTCTGCAATAGTTTGCTTACCTAGTAGATGCCCCATATCATTAATAGCCTTAACCATTGCTCGACTTACATCATCATGATGTATATCTTTCACAAACATTCCATCTATTTTTAGATAATCAACAGGAAGTGTTTTCAAATATGCGAATGAAGACAAACCTGCACCAAAATCATCTAAAGCAAAATAACAACCCAAGTCTTTTAACTTGTGCACAAAAGAGGTTGCCTGGTTTAAATTCGCTATAGCTGCAGTTTCAGTAATTTCAAAACAAATTTTACTGGGTTGTATATCATATTCTCTTAATTTCGCCATAATAAATGGCAAAAATCCTTCAGAAACCAATGATTGTCCAGACAAATTGATAGAACATTTATCAATTTGAAGTAACACATCTGAATGTTCTGCTAACAGTTTTAGTACATTATTTAATATCCATCGATCAAGCTTTGGCGCTCTATTGTATCGTTCAACTGCTGGTAAAAATGCATTTGGTGGAACTAGACGACCAGAGTCATCTTGCATACGAATTAATATCTCAAACCCATTTTTATCTATACGAATGTCTTTGTTAGATTTTATATTAATAATCGACTGAGCTGTAACAACTAACTTACCATCATTTAAAGCCTTGTCAAAGCGTTGTAACCAGCGCTCTTGACCACGACGTCGATTGATCTCTGCATCACCTTCTCTAAATACTCGTACACAATTCCTGCCTGATTCTTTTGCTAGATAACAAGCACTATCAACTGATGACAAAATATATGAGAGGTCAAAACATTTTTCATTTATCTCCGCAACACCTATGCTAGCTTCTACATTAAAGCTTTTTTGCTCCCAAATAAATTTAAATTCCTGGATTGTATTTAAAATTTCATGCGCTTTTTCTTCAGCTAGCTTTAGTGAACAGCCTGGTAATAATAAAGCAAACTCATCTCCACCAAGGCGTGCGAGAATATCAGATCCTCTAAGATTATTTTTAATTAAGTTACTAAATTGAATTAAGAGCTTATCTCCTACGGCATGTCCAAATAAATCATTAATCATTTTAAAACGATCTAAATCAATATAAATCAGCGCACTCGTTAGCTGTTTTGCTTTTGCGTCTAATATTGATTTTCTAACTTTGCGCTCAAATTCAGATCGATTTATTAAACTTGTTAATGAGTCATGGCTCGCCTGATAACGCAAACGTCTAGATAATGAGCGCAGATTAGTAACATCATTCATTACCAACACCGCACCGTAGATTTTTCCAGTTTGAGAAATAAGCGGTGTAGCCATCACCTGGACGGTATATTTTGCACCCGCCTTAGTTACAATATCAGCATTAACTTTTTGGTTGCTGTTTTCGCGGCCAGATAGGCAAGTGAGTAGCGGATTATCGATCCGCCGTTCTGATTCTTCCTCATACAAACTTAGAATTTTTTCGATATATTTACCGCGTGCTTCTTGCTCAGAACAATTAAGAAAACGCGTAGCTGCTTCGTTAATGTATTGAACTTCACCTCGCTCATTTGTGGTTAAAACAGCGTCCACAATTGACCGCAAGGTAGCAACTACTTTATCTTTTTCGTTTGCTAGTTGCGCTTGTGCTTGTTTTTGCAAATGGATATCACTAATTGAGCCCACTACTTTAGTAGCATTACCTAGATAGTCGTAGTTGGCGGTTCCCCTAATTACAAACCAACGATATCCTTTATTGTTAACTGCTAATCTAGCCTCAAGCAATAACTCCGGTCCTTTATTTGTGACTAATGTGCTCCAGGCATTATTAAATCTTTCACGATCTTCTGGATGTAATAAACGCTGTAGTTGTGCCATGCCCGCTTCACATTCATCTGGGTTGAGCCGCAATAATTCGAACATGGGCTCTGACCACCACTCTTTGCTTTCAAGCCCAGCTTGCCATTCCCAAATACCCTCCTGCGCACCTTGTATTGCATTTTCAAACTTATTTTCGCTTTCTTTAAGCGCGGTCTCTGCTTTTGTACCTTCTGTGTAATCAGTAAATGTCCAAACTAAAAAAGAGCCATCAATTTTACGCACCAACTTTATATTGACTAACAAGCACAAATTATTTCGGTTCCATCGATTTCCACTTTTCCCTACTGCTGATAATTTCAAGTCTTTTACAAATCCTTGCTCAACTAACAACTGATTGATTTTTTTAATAAACTGTGTGTCTGAAAAAACATCACGTAATTTTACATTTTTTTCTTTTCCCGGTTTTATATTTAATAAATGCATTGCCATTTGATTAATGACAATAACTTCATCATTATTATTTTCGGTTACACAAACAGGTAGTGGAATAGTATCTATAAAATTCGACCAGCGTTCACAAATAGAACTGCCTGTATCAATAACATTCTCGTTTGGATTTTCTTGGCCTGCGGTATATTGAATACTTTCAATTCGTATTGCCTTATTGCCTTGATCTAAATAATACCTCCATTCAAAATCGTATCCATGAATCCTGTTTGCCGATACAACTACATCACCACTATGCAACGCGCGGTTGATTAATTCAAAATGATCATCAGGCAGTAGTCGATTCATTTTTGATATCTTTAAAGACTTTAATAACAAATGAGATGTTTTATTTGCCTTAATAATTCGTCCATCAAATCGACACACCAACTCAATCGGGCCTGAGGCCTCAGATTTTTTACCTAAATCTAAATCGAGTTTTTTTATCCCACTTAGGAGTGAACGTGGTTTTATAGACATGGTATTGGTAGGAACCAAGTGCTGGAGATAAAGCGCACAAATGTCGATATCTGCGCAATATAAATATCACGAGCCAAGTCCCTTTAATCCAACTCCAATTCATTGATTAGAGATGAATTTTAGCGTCTACGCCCAGAAAAACAGTGATCGAGTAGAGTGAGTGAATAATTTAGCGTACAAGCCGTATGTACAGATTCACCAAGAAATAATTTATTATTTTAAATAATTCACGACACCTCAATGAGTTATCAAGCAAATACAAAAATCCTCACATCTTGATAAAAAACATGAGGTTTTTCGACAAATCTACTTAAATACTATGGACCGTACTGAAATGGAGATGCCAGGCCGGCCTTTCCTGATTGATACCATTCTATGCCATTATCATGATACCGAGCACGTTTTGACTCATGCACAACAACAGGATTACCCGGTGCCACTGCTAAGGGATGATTGGTAACAATGACTGGCTTACCATCTTCACCTTCCATGGGATACATTTCATTTTCACCAACACCATCAATTACTAGATGTTTCTTAGTACCAGTGCTTTGAAATGAAATTTTCGCTTTCTTTGCACTGATTACTTCACTCACCAAACTCGCGATAACACTTAAATGTCCACCACCCTCGCCACTCCATAGAGAACAAATTGCATTAAACTGAGCATCACTAGCACTTTCATCAACATACAATGCCAACCGCCAATTACCTTTGGTGAGATTTCCAGGTGCGTGTAACCATACGCCGACGTTGATACCATCTAAATTAACATCACCACAGTGGCCTTTTTCAATGTGCCATCCAACGATGGCCTCACAATAGCCTAGGGTTGGATCTTTCAACAAAATACAAGGGCACAAATTTTCACAGGTACAAGATTCAAAATAGTTACCTTCAACTTTGCAATTCGTTATTGCCACTGCTCACCTCGCTATGACATCTATAAACATTTTACTAATAAGACGATAGCATATCACTTTCAGCGACCATAGCCTGGCATAGCTATGCTTGGTCAATGCTTCTCACAACACAACTAATAAGCAAAATAGCTTTATGGTCTATACATAAATTTTTAATTAAATCAGTAATTTATATATATATTTTACAGTTATTTTTAAATAAATTTATTATTCAGTTATGCCCAAGAATGCTTTCCAAAATCGCTCTCCGTCAAATACGATTTCATCGGATTTCCCTATCACATCTTTAAGCCAGCAAGACAAAAAGATTGTTGTAAGTGGACTATTTACTGTGGCTGCCATTGGCTGGCTCTATATGTTTTACATGGCCTGGGCTATGGAAAATGTGCATCTGATTGATATGTGGATGCCACCACATGGTGGTGTTCGCCCATGGACAGTTTGGGATTATTTTATGCTTTTCCTAATGTGGCTGACGATGATGCTGGCTATGATGACTCCAACTGCTGCGCCAATGGTATTGATGTTTGCAACGGTAAATAAACAAAAAAAGCTTAAACAACAACCTTATGCGCCCACATTTATATTTTTAGCGGGTTACTTGGTAGCTTGGGCCATTTTCAGTATTGTTGCATCGGCAATTCAATGGCATTTACACGAGAGTGGTTTACTTAACCCCATGATGAATAGCCGCAGTTATCTAATGAGTGGCGGAATTTTGATCCTGGCTGGCTTATATCAATGGACACCGATGAAAGATGTATGCCTACACCAATGTCGTACACCGCTTGGATTTTTGATGACTGCATGGAAAGACGGCAAGATAGGAGCATTCAAAATGGGTTTACATCATGGCTTATTTTGTGTCGGTTGTTGTTGGGCGCTCATGGCGGTTTTATTTGCTGTCGGAGTAATGAATATACTTTGGGTAATACTCTTAACAATCTTTGTATTACTAGAAAAAATATTACCCATTTCACCTAAGTTAATGCGCACGATTACAGGTTTCGCGCTAATTATATGGGGAAGTTACTGGTTAGTTCTTTATCCCTGGTAAACAGTTTGTCTTAAGGCACAAATTATTGGTTGAGGCTCTATCCTTGGTAACATACCTTCAACCTCGTATAAATTTACTGGCTAAGTCTATATCCCTGTTGAACTGCTGTCTTAAAACACAAATTTATTGCGTCACTGAGCATGCAATTCCACGATAAAACGGCTTGTAAGCTACGATATTCATTGCAATAGGAATCATTATTTGGCTAATTATTCTATGTAATAGAACATTTTATGCTAAATATCTTCGACTTAGAGCCCTGAAGCGTTATGATTCATATATCTATTTTTGATTGCAACGAAACATGCCATGCCGCTAACTAACCACTCGATATAGGAGAACGCAATATGTTTGGATTAGGTGGGAAAACTAAGGACTTTAAAGCAACTATAAAAAATACAGGTCAAACATTCGACGTAAAGGGTGGCATTAACTTGTTACAAGCAGCAAAAAATGCTGGTATCGAGTGGCCATGTGACTGCAAAGTTGGCTCATGTGGAACCTGCCGAGCCAAACTAATAAGTGGTAAAGTCAAAGAACTAACAGATTTTGCGTATACACTTGATGGCGATATGTTAAAAGCTAATTACATATTAGCTTGCCAAGCAAGATTAAAGACTGATGTCGAAGTTGAGGTAGATTTTGATCAGGGCGCGATTAACCCAGATTACAAATCATAAAACCACACATCTCTAAATAAAGCGTGGTAAACAATGCTTACCACGCTTTTTTTTATTTATTATGTGAATGTATTTTTGGAACAGTGTCCAAACTTGGCGAGAAAGTGCATACAACACCATGTGGTGTCTAATTAGTTGTTCCATAGATGATTTTGGAACAATAGCTTTTTTCAATTTTCTAAAGTAGGTGCTAATCCGTTATTTATTCTTGTTTTAGCAATCATCAATGGCTTGATTACAAGCATATTACTTGAAACTATTTTATTAGCGCGCAAGGGAATGGCTTTTAAAAAGGCCTTGAATACCGCCATGGGTATGAGTTTTATTTCCATGATCTCTATGGAAACCACAATGAATATTACCGACTATTTTCTTACTGGGGGTGCCAAACTGATTTGGTGGGTGATTCTAATAACGCTTATAGTAGGGTTTTTAACACCTTGGCGATATAATTACTGGCGTTTAAAAATATTTGGCCAAGCCTGCTGCCATTAAACTATTTTGTCATCTTCGAGTAACTCAAGTTCACAGAACCAGTTTCAACTACTACGGGAAAAGCGTTTTGGTCCTTTTTTTCTCACTCAATTCTTCGGCGCATTTAATGATAATGTCTTTAAAAATGCACTTTTTATACTAATCGCTTTTCAGAGTAGCTATTCAGGATCTGCTGACTCTAACAATATTATCAACCTAGCAGCCATCCTTTTTATATTACCTTTTTTTCTTTTCTCAGCTACTGCCGGCCAGATAGCAGATCGGTTTGAAAAGTCCAGTCTCATTAGACGAATAAAGCTAGCAGAAATTGGAATTATGCTGCTAGCAACAGTTGGATTTTATCTCAAAAATATCCCCTTACTTTTAATCGCCCTATTTCTTATGGGCTCCCAATCCTCTTTGTTTGGTCCGATTAAATATTCGATTATTCCACAACACCTAAAAAAACAAGAGCTTGTTGGTGGCAATGCACTGGTTGAGTCCGGAACATTTATCGCAATATTGCTGGGCACTATGCTTGGTGGCATTCTCATGGGAATTTCGACTAACTCAAAAATGTTAGTGCCCTATATTTTACTAACTCTGTCTGGTTTAGGTTATATAAGTAGTTTAAAAATTCCTATAGCTCCAGCGGTTGATCCACAACTTAAAATACAATGGAATTCTCTAATCGAAACTTTTCACAACTTAAATACTTTAAGTGAAAACAGAACCGTTTTTCACTCAGTTTTAGGCGTGTCATGGTTTTGGTTTTTAGGTGCAACTTATATCACTCAATTACCTAATTTCACTCGTCTTTCACTAGGAGCCAACGAACAAGTTGTTACTTTTTTCCTAGCTTTATTTTGCATCGGTATCGGTGTAGGTTCACTTTTGTGTGAGCGTCTCTCCAACCGCACGATAGAGCTAGGTCTGGTGCCAATTGGTTCTATAGGTCTGACACTTTTTGGTGCCGATATATTTTTTGCCACTACACTACAAGCTTACACTGAGCTCGTAGGTTTCCAGGAATTTATTTTAATAAAATCAAACTGGCGGTTAATTATCGATATTTTCTTGCTTGGAGTATTTGGTGGTATTTATATCGTGCCTTTATATGCCCTAATTCAAACACGCTCAAACCCAAAACGACGATCGCGAGTCATCGCAGGAAATAATATTCTTAATGCGATATTTATTGTTACCGCAGGTTTGTACGCAATTTTTCTGCTCAATGCTGGATTAACAATTCCTCAACTATTTCTTGTGGCAGCAATATTAAATGCTGTTGTCGCGCTGTATATCTACACACTTATACCTGAGTTCTTTATGCGGTTTGTAGTATGGATTTTGGTTCATCTTGTATACCGTGTAAAAAAAATAAATTTAGAAAATATACCTGAAAAAGGACCAGCAGTAATTGTATCGAATCATGTTAGTTTGATGGATGCGCTAATTATTGGTGGATGTGTGCGACGGCCAATTCGTTTTGTTATGTATCATAAAATTTTTAATATACCCTTTTTACGTTTCATATTTAAAACTGCAAACGCAATTCCTATCGCGCCCAAAAAAGAAGACCCAGTGCTTTTAGAACAAGCTTATGAGCAAATTGCCACAGAACTTCGTGCAGGTAATTTGGTAGGCGTATTCCCAGAAGGCAAACTAACTTTGGATGGCCAGATAGACACTTTCAAGTCGGGGATTGAGCGTATACTCGAAGACACGCCTGCTGTGGTTATACCCATGGCATTAGATGGGCTATGGGGCAGTTACTTTAGCAACCGATATGGCAAGCCTATGCGAGGATTACCGCGAAATTTTTGGCGTAAAATAAAAGTGATCGTCGGAAAGCCTATAGACTCAAGTATGGTTAATGCGAAAATACTACAAAAACAAGTAACTATACTACTAAAGCATAAGACCTAGCTATAAATCACATATGGCAGAACCACAAATACCAGGTATAATCTACTTTATTTTTTATAATTTTCATGTTGGAATTTAGCTTATGCCTATCTATCAAGTTAGTCACTACTCTCTTGATGAAATCTCAATACGTGCTATCCGTAAGATACTTCCGTATAAAAAATATATCATAGACGATTTTATTAAGCATATCGAAACCTATATTCAAGATTATTATGCCGTTGTAAAAAGTAGACTTGAGATTCCTAAAGCTAAGACTACAGCGGAAGAACTTGAAGACACGGCGCATAATATTAATCAGGTACTTAATAATCTTCAAACATTACCTACGTTTGGAGTTCCATTACTAAAAGCTAAGGCATCATTTTCTGGTTTAGGATACTTACCTGAATTACTTGATCGTACGCGTACAGATCTTATGCATATACGCGATATTATAGATTGGACAGTAGATAATATTCGAGGTGAAACGAAGGATGATGCGATATATCGTTTGCGTATATTAGTTTCAAACGTTGCTACTTATTATAAATCTAAATTTAATAAAATTCCATTGACTCATGATAAAGGCGAATTTATGCAAGTGATGCGTATTATTTTTTTAGATATAGACGAACCTTTTTCTAAAGTTCTTGTACAAGAAGAAGTTGACGCAATACTTGAGGCTGACCTATCTATAAAATATTAATTAAAGCAAATTCATACAATCATAGTAATCATTAATTGCTTACATGAATAAATTTATTCAAATAATAAATTGCTAAGCATTGATCATCATTAGTCATATTTTTTTGCTAGATTTCGATACACATCTAGTAGTTCTCTAGGATTAATGATTTTAACTTCTAAATCATCATGTTGCCTCACATACTAAGTAGGGAACTTTACCACACCATAAATTATAAATTTTTTTAGAACTCTGTTATAGAAAATTCTGCAACATTGCGCGTGATTTTTTTATATTTTCTACAGAGTTTCTATCAATTGGATAACCGTTAAGGGTTTATTTTTTATTTTTATATTTAATATTCGCTTCGCCATTTTCTGGTGGTGGTAAATAAATTACCTTGATAAGCAATAAACCAAATTATGCACACATTATGTACTTGCATAAATATTCACGAATTTTTATACAGCAAAATACTCGTATTTTGTTATCAGTAGAAATTTTCTGAATGTCTTCGGATACCGGCCTCTCTTCTCGCTTACCGTAATGCAAAAAATCCTAATTCTTGGCGAAATTGTCTATCTTTTAAATAGACAATTACTACTGAAATTATGAACATCACAGACATTATCAATGGCACTTGAGACATTTTTTCAAACCATCGATACCATTCAAGCAAAGTGAATACAAATTATATACAACTTATTAAATAATAGAGTCGAAACTGGTCACTCAGTTACTTTTTGAATAGTATGATCTATAATTTGGTTATCGGTACTGGATATCTTTTGACTCGATGTATTCGAAATATCAACTTTTACTTTCGCCATACCTACATCATTCTATAATCTACACCATTAAAATTATGGCGTAATTCGTAGCATTAATTATTTACATACAACATAACTAGGTTTTTTTCAGACCAACGACTATAAGATATGTCAATTTTTGTAAACTAGGTAGGATATTAAATTATTGCTTTTATCGCATTACTGTAATCGATGACCGATCAAAGATATCTGTATACTCTTTCATGAATTGTTCAGCCAGAGATTCAGCTTCACTTAACTCAAATGAATTCATATTGATAGCTCGGTTATCACGACGTTCGCTACCAAATGGAGGGTCCTGAGCCACTGCTGTTGCGGCCCATGCATAGGCATGTACCTTGTTAGGCGTGACGCCGATTCCTCTATTGTAAACCTCACTAAGAG
>CAJHZF010000209.1_pt1 | contig 13170 bp, 12 predicted proteins | sample 9198891 | NCBI WGS metagenome assembly CAJHZF01 (sample SAMEA7708349, study PRJEB35096) | sediment metagenome | biome: marine neritic benthic zone biome [ENVO:01000025]; feature: sediment [ENVO:00002007]; material: shallow marine sediment [ENVO:03000034] sea grass bed [ENVO_01000059] ...
AAAAAAAAGGGAGCAGAGGTTGCTCCCTTAATATAACCACCATAAGTGGTGGCCCCATAACGCCGGTTACCTACCCAAGTTTTTTTACCAAGTAAGGGCTCCCCCGGTTTGATACTCGGTCACTCGGGTTTCAAAAAAATTCTTTTCTTTCTTGAGGTCTAATATCTCAGACATCCATGGGAAGGGATTGCTCACTCCAGTGTATTGTTGTGGCAAACCAATCTGTGCAAAACGTCGGTTGGCAATAAATTTTAAATATTCTTCAAACATTGGCGCGTTCAAACCTAGAATGCCGCGTGGCATGGTATCGTAGGCATACTGTGTTTCCAACTCCACACCGCTTTTAATGAGTTGAATCATTTCTTGTTGAAAGCTTTCGGTCCACAGCTGTGGATTTTCTAATTTGATTTGGTTGATGACATCAATGCCAAAATTCATGTGCATGGATTCATCGCGCAAAATGTATTGAAACTGCTCGGCCACCCCGGTCATTTTGTTGCGACGGCCCATAGAGAGAATTTGTACAAAGCCTACATAGAAGAAGATGCCTTCAAACACCACATAGAAGGCAATCAGGTCACGCAACAGACGTTGGTCATCTTCAGGGGTGCCGGTTGAAAAGTCTGGATCACCTAAGCTGTTGGTATAGGGTAAGGCCCATTCTGCTTTGCGCGCGACTGCAGGCAATTCGCGATACATGTTAAACACTTCGCCCTCATCCAAGCCTAACGACTGAATGCAATATTGATAGGCATGCGTGTGTACCGCTTCTTCAAAGGCTTGGCGTAATAAATATTGACGACACTCTGGATTGGTAATGTGTCGATAAACTGCCAGCACTAGGTTGTTGGCGACTAGAGAATCGGCAGTAGAGAAGAAACCCAAATTGCGTTTGATGATGGTGCGCTCGTCTTCGGTTAAGCCTTCTGGGTTTTTCCACAGTGCAATGTCTGCCGTCATGTTGATTTCTTGTGGCATCCAGTGGTTGGCGCAACCGTCTAGATATTTTTGCCACGCCCAATCGTATTTAAACGGAACCAGCTGGTTCAGATCCGCACGGCAGTTAATGATTTTTTTATCATCCACTTGAATGCGGCTGGCACCCATTTCGATACTTTCTAACCCGGTGACACCTTGATGGCGTTCTTCATCCAGCTTTTTATCCATTGCGGCACGATCAACGATGAGAGCGTCGTTGGTGTCTGCCGGAATTTCTTCAAGCCCTCCGATGTCATTTTCTACAATTGCCTGTTCGGTAAATATGGCGGGCGCGGTGGCACTCGTCATACTTGCACGTGCATCGGCAATTGGATCTTCCCAATTTTGCATGGCCCTTTCTCCTCTATCTAATTAGCCAATAGGTTTTGGGACTACTGGCAGGCTTCACAATCTGGATCCAAAATCGAACAGGCTTTGGGTGCACTGCTACCATTACCGTTACTTTGCACGGCATTGAGTTTGTTTTTTCGACCTTGGACGGTACTTTTTTCTACATGCGTCGCGCCCATGGAGCGTAAGTAATAGGTAGTTTTTAAACCACGTACCCACGCAAGCTTGTATAAGTTATCCAGCTTTTTGCCAGAGGGCTCTGACATATAGAGATTGAGTGACTGCGCTTGATCAATCCACTTTTGTCGACGCGAAGCGGCTTCGACTAACCAACGTGGATCCACTTCAAACGCAGTGGCATAAATATCTTTTAACTCTTCTGGAATGCGATCGATGGATTGCACACTGCCATCAAAATATTTGAGGTCATTGGCCATGACTTCATCCCAGAGATCACGTTTTTTCAAATCTGCAATTAAATATGGATTGCTGACGGTAAATTCACCGGACAAATTCGATTTCACATATAAGTTTTGATAGGTGGGTTCAATACTTTGGGTGACGCCACAAATATTGGAAATGGTCGCCGTGGGCGCTATCGCCATGGTGTTGGAGTTACGTATGCCCACTTGTCGTACGCGTTGGCGCAAACTGTCCCAGTCCATGGTGGTGGAACGGTCTTGTTTTAAATAACTACCACGAGCTTTCTCTAAAATTTCTATGGAATCGATGGGCAGAACGCCTTGATGCCAAAGTGAGCCTTTGTATGAGGCATAGGTACCACGTTCCTCGGCTAAGTCGGTAGAGGCCTTAATGGCGTAGTAGCTCACCGCTTCCATAGAGCGATCGGCAAACTCTACGGCGTCTTTGCTGCTGTATAGAATGTGCTGTTTATATAGAGCATCTTGAAAACCCATTATGCCTAAACCCACTGGGCGATGTCGTAAGTTAGAACGACGCGCCTTGGATACGCTGTAGTAGTTGTATTCAATCACGTTATCTAACATGCGCATGGCGGTGGATATGGTTTGTTGCAGCTTGTTTAGATTTAAACCATTTTCATCGATGTGCGCAGCGAGGTTTACCGAGCCTAAATTGCACACGGCGATTTCATCATTTGAGGTATTGAGTGTAATTTCGGTGCACAGATTGGATGAGTGCACCACACCAATGTGTTGTTGCGGAGAACGCAAGTTACAAGGATCTTTAAAGGTAATCCATGGATGTCCGGTTTCATACAACATGCCGAGCATCTTGCGCCATAGATCGATCGCGTTTACTTTTTTGAAGTTTTTAATTTCACCGCGCTTAGCTTTTTGTTCGTATTCCTTATAACGCGTTTCAAATTCAACACCACTCAACTCATGCAAATCTGCGGTTTCGTGGGGTGAGAACAGAGTCCATGCTTGATTTTCAATCACACGCTGCATGAATAAGTCCGGTACCCAATTAGCGGTGTTCATGTCATGGGTGCGGCGGCGATCATCGCCGGTGTTTTTGCGTAGCTCTAAAAATTCTTCAATATCTAAGTGCCAGGTTTCTAAATAGGCGCACATGGCACCCTTGCGTTTGCCGCCTTGATTAACGGCTACTGCAGTGTCATTAGCAACTTTTAAAAACGGAACGACGCCTTGTGATTTACCATTGGTACCTTTGATGTGTGAGCCCATGGCACGCACGCGTGACCAATCGTTGCCTAAGCCACCGGCAAACTTAGATAACATCGCATCGTCTTGAATGGCTTCAAAAATACCATGTAGATCATCCGGCACGCTCGTCAAGTAACAAGAAGATAATTGTGGACGCAGAGTGCCGGAGTTAAACAGAGTAGGTGTTGAACTCATAAAGTCAAAAGAAGACAGCAAATTGTAAAACTCGATGGTGCGGGCTTCGCGTTCTACTTCATTGGTGGCCAAACCCATGGCAACACGCATAAAAAAGGCTTGAGGTAATTCAAATCGTGTGCCCTCTGTTTGAATAAAGTAACGGTCGTATAAGGTTTGCATGCCAAGATAGGTGAACTGATTATCCCGTTCCGGCTTTAGTGCTTCACCGAGTTTCTTTAAGTCATATTCGGTAGCTAGCTTTGAATCCAACAGTTCTAGCTCAGCGGCTTTACGAATGTAGTGTTCAAAGTAGTCTGCATATTGATGCGACATTTCTTTAAAGGTAGCTTCGGCAGATATTCCGTGAACAAAACTAAGGGCTTCACGTCGTAAGCTATCCAGTAATAAGCGCGCTGCTACATAGGTGTAATTGGGTTCTTGTTCAATCAAGGTACGCGCACTCATTGTTAGTGCCGTGCCGACTTCATTTTCTGGAATGCCGTCGTATAAATTACGCAGAGCTTCATCAATGATGGGTTGTGCTTGCACGCTTTCCGTATTGGCACATGCTTCCGTCACCATGCGTGTGATACGCTCAATATCTAATAGCTTTTGATTGCCTTCTGTGTCCAGTACATGGATGGTTTGAGTTAAATTTTTAGTTTCTTCTTCTTGTGTGCTTGCTTTGGCAAGTTGTGCACGTTCTTGTGTGCGTTGTTCGCGATACAACACATATGCACGGGCAATTTTATGTTGGCCATAACGCATCAAGGCCAGCTCGACTTGGTCTTGTATGTCTTCTATATGAAAAGTGCCACCTTGAGGGCGACTGCGAGAAAGTGCATAAAATACTTTCTCGGTAATTTTTTCGACCATTTCATGAATGCGTGAAGAGGCAGCGGCGTTGCCTCCTTCTACAGCAAGAAAGGCCTTGGTGACTGCAACTTTGATTTTGTCGCGAGCAAAGCTGGTGACCTTGCCATTACGGCGAATTACACGGTATTGGTCGGGTGCGGTCGCAGCAATTTCTAGGCTAGATTGTTCAGTTTGTTCCTGGGCTTGACTTGGCGTTTTTACGTCGGCAATAGTGGCTAGTTCTGGCTGCATCTGGTCTCTCAGCGAATCATTATAAGTTGTTGATTTATATCCCATTTTCCACACGTCCCTGAGTGTATTTTTATTTTCCTTCGGGATCTGCCTTGGTGGCAGCTGTGGAGCCCGATTACTATAAATTGGGGCTTAGAACCCGTCAAGCACAATATGTTGTGTGTAATACACGGAATAAACTGTGGATAAGTGAGCTCTAATATTACAGTATGATTAAAAATCCCTGATCATTCGTGGGGTTACAGAATTGCAACTATTTTTTGTATTTACTGCCTTAAAATCTTTCAATCTAGTCAATAAAAAAGTTTTATAAAAATACTCCAAATATTTTTCTGTTTTTTACAATCATCGGCTAGAAAACTACCGTTTAAAATTTTCCAATTATGCAATTTCATACGCGAACCCAGAACTGAGATACTAAAAGAATAACGATATGCAATTTCACGCACGAACCGAAAGTCCACATAAACAGCGCACAGATCTTAAAAATTTGTTGCAGATGTTTCCCTATGTGTGGGCCTATCGTTGGCGTGTGCTGATTGCATTAAGTTGTTTAATCATTGCCAAAGTGGCCACCGTGGCGGTGCCGTTAGTGTTAAAAGGGATTGTCGATTCATTAGACATTGAAGCCAGTTTACTAGTGTTGCCGCTTGGACTGTTGCTGGCTTATGGCGCGTTACGACTGACGACGGCATTGTTTAATGAATTGCGTGATGTGTTATTTGCGCGCGTACGCTATCGCGCCATTCAAAAACTTTCCACACGTGTATTAGAACATTTACATCAATTACCGCTGCGCTTTCACATAGAACGACAGACGGGTTCGATAACGCGTGATCTTGAACGCGGCACACAAAGCCTGTCCTCAATTATTAATTATATGGTGTTTATTATTTTGCCCACGATAGTGGAGTTGGGTTTGGTGGCGGCCATCTTGTTGGGTGCTTATGCGCTAAAATTTTCTTTCGTGACGTTAATTACGATCGTTTTATATAGTGTTTTTACCCTGGCAGTAACCAATTGGCGCATGAAATATCGTCATGAAATGAACCGCTTGGATTCTCAAGCCAATTCCATTGCCGTGGATAGCCTACTGAACTACGAAACCGTGAAGTATTTTAATAATGAGCGTTATGAATTAGAGCGTTATGGAAATACTCTGTCGCAATGGGAAAACGCTGCGGTAAAAAGTATTACCACCATGTCAATGTTGAATTTTGGTCAAGCATTGATTATCGCAGTGGGCGTGACCTTAATTATGATTTTTGCGGCTACAGGAGTTGCCACAGGAACCATGACCTTAGGGGATTTAGTCTTGGTGAACGCATTAATGTTGCAATTATTTATACCGCTGAACACCTTGGGTATCGTGTATCGGCAAATTACCTATTCGCTTGCTGATATGGATTTGTTAGTGCAGTTACTTAATAAAGACACAGAAATTAAAGATGCTGAAGACGCAACAAAACTTCATGTGCACGCAGCACAAATTGAGTTTGACCATGTTTCGTTTTTTTATAATAAAGATCGTCAAATATTGCATGATGTATCGATAAATATTCCATCCGGCCACAAGGTTGCAGTAGTGGGGCCATCCGGTGCGGGTAAATCCACATTAGCGCGTTTGCTGTTTCGTTTTTATGATGTCACCACCGGTGCGGTGCGTATTGATGGGCAAGATGTGCGTCAATGTACACAACAAAGTTTGCATCAAGCCATTGCTGTCGTGCCGCAAGACACCGTGCTATTTAATGAAAGTATTTATTTTAATATTCACTATGCCAAGCCCGGCGCCAGTAAAGAAGAAGTGGTGCAGGCCGCTCAGCTTGCTAATATTCACGATTTTATCGATCAGCTACCTAAAAAATATGCAACAATTGTTGGCGAACGGGGCTTGAAGTTATCGGGCGGAGAAAAACAACGTATTGCAATTGCACGCGCAGTACTAAAAAACCCACGCATTATTATTTTTGATGAGGCGACTTCAAGTTTAGATTCACAATCCGAAAGCGTGATTTTGAATGCCATGCAAGAAGTTACACAAGGTGTCACCACTTTGGTGATTGCGCATCGCTTATCCACGGTGGTTGATGCCGACACGATTTATGTGTTGGATCAAGGCCAAGTGGTGGAATCCGGCAGCCATCGTGCACTGCTCGAACAGCAAGGCATTTACGCCAAGATGTGGGCTCTACAACAGGAAGAGCGCGATGCCGAAGAACCCGCAACTTTAGTTGCGTAATGAGGATTAGATTAAAATTCCTGTGCCAAGTAAAATAGTGGTTATGAATAAACCTAAAGACATTCCGATTCATGCAGATTTAGCGGACCATGGTGGTTGCGCAAATTCAGAGCCGTTTGCATTGCGTGTAATGGGCGACAGCATGGAGCCTGAGTTTAAAGATGGCAATATCATTATCATAGACTCGGCCGCAGCGGTGGAGAGTGGCTGTTATGTGCTAGCGATGCTTGATGGCGAATATATTTTTCGTCAACTCATCATCGAAGATGATCGCTACACGTTAAGGGCGCTTAACGAAGGTTATGAAGAAAAAGAAATTTCAGGTATCGACGAAATTCGTGGTGTGATCGTGCAACGTGCGGGTACTCGGCGCAAACACCACAAACATTATGTCTAATTGTGAACCATTTGTCGTCAAAAACACTACGATTGTCATTTGTAAAAAATTCGCAATGTTTTTTTCACACTAACTTAACTTAATTCATTTAATTTTCCACTTATTATCTTTGAACAAGTTGTGTTTAATCGCGCGTTTGCTTATTTATGGTACAGACATGCACATAAGTTGTGCAAATCTTGTCATTAAATTAATTAAAATTTAAGTAAGTGCTTGAATTTTATGAGTACCAAAATTGGCATAGCATTTGCAAAATTAGAAATTAGTAATAAAGGCACTCTTCTTAGGTTGGCATTTAAAAAAAATTAGTCTTTGTAATAAAAAATTCTTGTTTTTTTGTTGAACTTGACGTGGTTGGTCCCATCTAAGGCATGTCGTTTGGCCTCTCACTGAACGACATATTTTGACCCATAACTTTTAACTAACTAGAGGAAATAAACGATGAGTAATGTAGAGAATGAATTTGTATTTAACATACTTGTGCCAGACTTTTTATTGTTTGTAGCGGGCATGTCTGCCATGTTTGCACTCTTGCTGGCCATGTTTTAATTCGTAGTTCGGCCTCCATCCTTGACTACGAATTGACCCCGCCTTTTTGGCGGGGTTTTCTATTTGGCCGTCAAATTATTTGCGCTTCATCCAATAAGAGTTTGGCCTTTTGGTCCATTTTGCAAATTTTGATTTTTCACCTCTGTAGAAAGCACGATATGCTCTTACGGTATTATTTTTAAACTTGTATTGATCAGGCATCGCTTGAGCAAATTCAGTCAAGCCAATATCTTTATATTTTTTAGATTCTATTTCGGTTAGTGCTTTTATTGACGCGTGATCTTTATTTCGATCATAGCGATAAATAAATTCTCGATTTAACTCTAATGCTAGCTCTTTTAGCCAAAGAAAATTGCTATAGCTTTCATCTAACCACAATACGCAGGGGTGTTTTAAATGTGTAGATTTGTAGGGCGTAGAGATTTCTTTTTTATTTAAACATGTACACAACATTTGTACGCTTTCTAATATCATTTTAGAAACATGTTGATCGCAATGATATTGCGCACATTTCCTTATATTTCTATCTAATACAAATATATTCATTTATTGATGCAGGAATTTTAAAGCTTTAGTTTTATATAGTTTATTTAATTGTAGTCTTCGTACAGAGATACTAAAAACAGTACTAATGGATGGATATCTTTTGGATTAATATGAATCTTGCCAATAGCTTGATCCCCATTTCTGATCAACCCTTGGCGCGTGTTTGCTGCAGCACCAGTATAAAAGCTTAGCGTTGCGTGTAGGTCACTAATTTGTCCGTTATGCATATAAGGTGCGGAAAGACCTAAGTTTCTTAGTCCAAGTGTTTTAAAAGTTGCAATACTGCGTTCTAAGGCAAGATTCTCAGATTGGCACGTAGTTTTGCCAGTGTTGCAAATGAGATTTTTAATTCGTTGTTGAGATTGGGGATAAGCGTCATTATAAAAAATATTCCATGTTCCTAAATCTGTTGCCAAAAGTTTGGTTTTCGAGGGGATACCACGAAATATGCCTTTGCGATTTGGATGTTGATGTGTAGCGGGTAGATAATCATCGAGCTGTTTATTTCGCTTCACTAAATTAGGAATATCTAATTGATTAAATGCGCCGTTGCCATGAATAACATCATATTCGACCTGAGTGATTCCGGTATTGTGTAGACTAAAATTATTTCTCAATTGTATAACACGACCAACAAGCGTGAAGTGTTACTTACCCAATTTATAGTTCGCCTTGTTTGCGCTGTCCGCAGTAAAAACCAAGGCCAGAGGACTTAGAAGAAAATACGGTTTTTGTACCTTTTGGAAAAAACAGTACATCTCCTGGTGAGACATTTACAGTTTCTCCTCCAACTTCTTCAATCGTCATTTCACCCTCAACAATGATTTTGCACTCATCGTAACCATAGGTGTATTCAAGAGGATTTCCTGCTTCCATTCTAAAAAAGCCAAAACTAATCGGCGAATCAGAATCATTAGATGATGCTATATCTTGTAAAAATGCATTGATTCCATCCATGTTTAAAGAGCTGATATCCATTTTTTGTGCGTTTTTGAAATGTTTCATGGCCATTGTTTTCTCCTTGGGATAAGTGGTTGTGCTGCGTGTTGATTATAGTTATCGCTTAAGCATATCTACTTGCACGACAAATAAGCATGGCAAAAACTCGCTATTTCATAGAAATCATTTGATTTCTAATGTAAATAAAGAACGATACTAAGCAAATCTGTTACAAAAGCACAGACCTTGGCGAATTTCAAAGTAGAGCCACCATCAATCAAAGGCTAAAACAACATTTTATTGATGGTAATTACCAATCTTTTTCTTTGAAGATGTGCTGGATTATGTGGCGCATAAGAAAATCAACTCGAAAATGCACGCCTCTGATTAAATGCTGCTAATTAAGTTGAATTAATCAAAAAATGTGAATCTTGGCTGTAACATGTCAATATCACTACTTATTTTTATAAGAATTCCAAAACAATACATAACCAGCAAATAAAACAGCGAGTAATACGATCAATGATATTGCTTGCGTGGTATTTAAAGCAGGAACGTTAATTATTACTACTGCTAATAAAATGACTAGCACCAACGCCATTCTATTTCTTTGCCAGGGTCTCATAGTTTTTTTGTATGTTATTAACTAAATACGCCTGCAGTATAAAATCCAAACCAGATTAAAGACAACACAAGAAGTAGCACAAATGGTATTAAGTATTTCATTGCTATACAGTTACAATTAACATCAATATAAAAATATTTTCTATATGGCGAATATGCAAGAGCTGGAATAACAAGTAGCATTTCTTGTGACTGAAGTAAGTGATCTTAAAGAACAAATGCAGCAGGCACAAAAGAAGCTTAAGGATTTGAATTATATTTTATATAAGGTGCCTTATTATTTAGGAAAGGTCATCTAGCGATGGATTTATGCCTATCGATAAAGATAAACAGGCTGATTGGATATTTTTTTGAGTCTTGTTACGCCGGATTAATTTTCGATTATAAAATATTACAGGCGCAATAATTTTTATGTACGACTGAGATTTCCACGGCGATCGAAAAGTTAGCGATTTATGTAGGTTTTATTTGCTCTAAGTCCTTGCTCAACGGCAATGACAGCAGCTTCTACGCGTGAATGGATATTAAGCTTTCTTAAAATAGCTTTAACATGCAGTTTTACGGTTCCATCTGAAATGCCAAGGTTTCTAGCAATGACTTTATTGCTTTGGCCTTCGGCTAATAAACTTAAAATTTCTCGTTCTCGTGGCGTTAAGCTATCTAATGGGCTGGGTTCTGGCTCAAGGGGACTTTCCCCTTTGACGACTTTGGCTAAAATTTGAGTTAGATTAGGTGCAACAACCGTTTCACCTTTAATAATTTCACGCAAGGCAGCGACGACATCGTCCGGCTCCATATCTTTTAATAAGTAGCCTTTGGCGCCATTGCGCAAGGCTTCTACCAAATCGCGTTCATCCCCACTCGTAGTAAGCATTACTATTGGAGATTCAAATTTTAGTTGTTGAAATTGCTTTAACACTTCCAGGCCGTTTATACCAGGCATGCGCATGTCTAATAATACGATGTCGGGTTTTAATTCCTGCGCAAGCTTGATCCCTTCACGACCATCTCCTACCGAGGCGACAACCTCAATACCGTGCCGGCTTAGTAAGCTTTGTAGTCCCTCACGAAAGAGAGTGTGATCATCGATGATCACAATGCGTAATTTCATCTCAGGTATCATTTTCTAATTTAGTTTATACCATACCATGTTGAGTATCTTGAAGGGCATCAGGTAAATAATCAAACTCTAAGCGTACTTGTACGCCCTCACCAGGCTCTCCTTCGATAGCTAGTGTACCACCAATACGACTAGCTCGATCTTGCATGACACTTAGTCCAACATGCTCGCCAGAAGTATATTGCTTTTGACGTTCCGAAATACCGATACCATCATCTTCAACTAATATCGTGTAATGACCATTGTCATCACCGCGCATTAAAATACGTACCGTACTGGCCTCACTATGTTTACGCGCATTGGTGAGGGCTTCTTGAATAATACGTAAAACTTGTAATTCAATTTGCGGAGGTAGCATAGTATCTGGCCATTCTTTTTGTAGGTATACCTGTATGTCATCACAATCTTGTTTAAATCGTTCTACTATTTGTTCTGCGGATACCGTTAAATTACGTTCACCAATAGGTAAACGAAAATGTGCAATAAGTTCACGCAATTCCGTGTGTGCCTCATCAATAGTTGATTCAATACGTTCTAATTCTTGCCAAGTAGCTGACTCATCTCCTTGGTGTATGGTCTCATCCAACACTCGCACTTGATATTTAATACTTGCCAATGTTTGGGCAAGTGAATCATGTAGTTCATTAGCAATATTGGTTCTTTCGCGCATAATTGATAATGCATTGGCTTCTTCATCTAAACGTGCTTTTTCAACAGCAATTCCGAGATGTCGCCCCATGCTGGTAAATAGTTCATTGTATTCACCATCATCTTTAAATTTATTTTCATCAATATAAAGATTATAGACACCCAAAACTTTGCCACGATATTGCAATGGCACAATGAGGATCGATAGCTTCTCATTATTAAAAAATATTTTATTTATGTTATTTGGACATGGTATGACGTCTACCGGAATAGTTCGTTGACTATTAGAATTAGCCATATGTTCTGGTAAATAGGGGTGTCTTTCTTGAAATGATGCATCAAGTCCGATTTCAGAAATCAGTGAACATTCATTAATTTTGGTCTCAAGATAAACGGCTGCAGCTCGCGCATCTACAAGTTCAGTCATGGTATGTAAAAAACGCGTAAGTAAATCATGTAAATCACGTGACATATTTATGCTGGTTACAACATCATATAATGTTGCAAGAGATTTATTCTTTCTCGCCATATGTTCAGTATGGTGTTGCAATTGAATTTCGGCATCTCTGGATAAAGACTCCAACATTTCAGCAACAAAGTTGATGTCCTGGCTAAGTTCAAATATTTCAGGTTGTGAGGACTCAGGTATGCGTGCAGTTAGTTCGCCGGCACGAATTTTTTGTGTCCACAAACGCAAACTTGAGAGAAAATCATTCAAATGAGATTCAGCATCTGTCGAAAGGTATGGTTCGTGGCGTTGTGCTTTGCTCATGCTATAAATTCTGTTTAATTAGATTGTAATTATACGCGTTCTACAAGTTAAAAATTCTAAAATCAGTTCCAAATACTAGACAAATAGTGACTTCCTCCAAGCAAACTGACTTGTTCGGATATTTCAGCAGCGCGTTGAGCAACATAGTTTGACGGTTTGGATGCGTGTAACTTGTGTGGGTTGGGTAATACCGCAGCAAGTAAAGCGGCTTCGTGTTGAGTAAGATGAGCTGTAGATTTTCCAAAATGTACCTGAGCAGCATTTGCTACACCGAATAAGTTGGGGCCAAATTCAGCAACATTTAGATATACTTCCAGAATGCGCCATTTTGGCCATAAAGCTTCGATTAATAATGCAAAATAAGCTTCTAAACCTTTTCGAAATAGGCTTTTTTTAGGCCATAGGAAAACGTTTTTTGCAACTTGTTGGGTAATGGTGCTAGCGCCCCGCAAGGTATTTGCTTCTCGATTTTTCTCTAATGCAGATTGTATGGCTTTAAAATCAAAACCAAAATGATTTGGGAATTTTTGATCTTCTGCAGCTACTACTGCGATCAATAGATTTGGAGATATCTCTTTGATATTTACCCAATGTGTTTTTAAAATGGTTTGGTGCGTTGATACTTTTTTAATCAACATGAAGCTCGTATAAGGAGGATTAGACCAACGCAGTAGAAGTGTCACTAAGACACTTAGAATTATGCAGAAGAAAATGCTATTGCGAGCCAGTATGATTGGTTTAGCCCACAAACTTGCTTTTCTTCTATTTCTTCTATGTTTTGGCATTAATAACGTTTACGGGGGAATTAGAATAAAAAAAGACATTAATTTTAATGATTAGTGTTTTGTTAACATTGACCAATCAATTGTTTGCAGAAGGTGTGGCACCAAAACATGAACACTTGCTAGCAATTGATATCACCATGCCAGATGACAACGATTATGACAAAGCATTAAACGCAGATATTGACTCAACAAGTTTGACAATATTTTGGGGTTTTTATGAAAAAAGTCAGGTAAATATAATTCTGACATGGGTTGGTTTGAACCAGATTTTTTCTGTGCAAAATCC
>CAJHZF010000255.1_pt1 | contig 12014 bp, 10 predicted proteins | sample 9198891 | NCBI WGS metagenome assembly CAJHZF01 (sample SAMEA7708349, study PRJEB35096) | sediment metagenome | biome: marine neritic benthic zone biome [ENVO:01000025]; feature: sediment [ENVO:00002007]; material: shallow marine sediment [ENVO:03000034] sea grass bed [ENVO_01000059] ...
ATGTAAAACCAGCACATCTATCATTAAGACGAACCTGATAATGATCTGTATTACGAAAATGTTTTTTGAATCATAGTCGTTATCGTTACTCGTGTTGCGATGATATGCCCCGAATAGAACCAGAATAAGTAGCTGATAGCATTCTGGTTAATAATATTTTTGTAAAATAGCGAAAGTACTAGCACAGCGACGATCCCGGTCCAGCCAAGCGCTAGAGCGCCAATGATATCATCTCTTTTGCTGACTTTTACTGCATCCAAGAACACTCTGAGAAATAAAAACAAAACCAGCAATGTGCCGATCAAACCAATTTCCCACATTAAATTTGTAAATGCCATAATTGTAATAAATTGCCCTGCATACTCGCCTGCTAATTCCCGCCCTAAAAATGATGATGAAGCATTTCCCATACCCACACCAAACATGGATTCGATAGGCTCCTGAGGAATTTTGCGGATCGGTACAAGAACGTGATCCAGACGACCCCGCCTATCATCTTTCCACCCTTTCTCTTCAGCAATACCGGATGCCTGTGGTGCCAGATTTTGCTTAATTTTCCCTTCAGTAAAAAATTCTACAATTCCGGAGCGCTGCCCGAAAAAGTAATCATAGGTTGGAATGAATACTGCAAGAAATAATGAGCCTACGACTGTAGCAATGATAAGGCCCTTAAATTTTTCTTTACCCCCCTCAATCAATAACACTGGCATTAACAGCGCTAGTGGCAACAAGAAGAGCGTACCCTTAGTCTCGTTCAACATTGTTGGGATTAAAAATATTACGGTCAGACCAATTAGAGCTGATCGCGTGATTTTTCCTTTTAGATAAAATGCAAGTACAACTGAGAATGCACAAATAAGAAAGATCGACAAATAAGCAGATGTACCAAACATACCTCTAACTTTATCTCCAGATGTGCCTCCTGCCGCCTCGACAAAACGTTGCAATATGGAAACTGGGAGCTGAAAAATAGTTAAGAATAAAATGAACTGAAGCTGTTTTTTAATCTGCGTATCAGAAAATGAATAGATTAGTGGAAGGAAGAAAAAAGGCATGTATTTTAGATACTTTCGAACTCCAGAAAATACCGTGCCAGGCTGCACCTCATTCAGGATTACCCCAAACAGTAAATGTAAGGCAAGGAAGATAAAAATTATCCAATAAGTCGCATTTAAATTTATGGTTACGCCTCTAGTTAACAAATAAAGAATAATTAATAGCACTAATGCTGATAGAATATCTGGAACCCATGTTGCTTGCCTAGGAACTAGGCCATATCTATGTAAAAAGTCAAGCAAAAAGATTGATAAAAACAAAAAGTACATCAAACGTTGCATAGAATTATATTTTTCTTGAAGGGTTCACTTAAATTGGATATTTATTCTGACTCTAAATCAAAATTAAATATATATGCTGGTTTACTATTGATTTCTGAGCATAACGACTTTTATGTTCAGCTGTAGATCAGCAAAGTAAATTCTGAAACTTATCTCTTTCAACAAACGTACTATATGTACTTATAGATTAAAATCTAAGCCATCACAATTTTATGGAAAAGATATGTAGTGAATTGCGTAAAATAAAAATAAACGACTCTCGACGGTGAGCTTAACATATTTGAGCATCTCAGAGATTAAACTAAAATGATAATACATCCCTTACGCACCTTACCTGCTTGTCTCTCCAATAATTTGCTTTCTGTAGGATCTCTTCTCGCAAAGTTGGAGTTGAATCTATTAATTTATGTAAGGCAGCATTAATATCTTTCAATTCAGCGGAAAATAAATCCAAACACCATTCTTCTAGTTGCAACGACGCCATAAAGTCAGAGCATTTTTCACGATATCCTATGACAAGCGGAGGCACACCAGCGCAACAAGATAATACGGCTGCATGTAATCTCACAGTTATAGCAAATTTACATGGTTTTATCAGTTCAAAAAAATTGTCATGGTGATATGCTATCGGTACATGCACTTTCTTCCCATGCGCCCTAAAAAGCAGTTCTTGAATGGGTTTCACATCTTTAACAGACATTGCAATAGGGACAGGTCGCCATCCATCTTTTGAAAGGTCTTTGATAACAGCCACTAATGTTGCTAAATATCTTGGTGGTGGCTTTTCACGCAAAGCTACTAAAGGAAAAGTAACGTTAATAGCAAAAGAGCGAGAGTTATTACATTTGATCACATCTTGTTTTGCCAAAGACAATCCAAGATCTCCAATTATCTCTACATTTTGAATCCCAAGAGTATTTAGTGCGCTAAGTGAAAGTGGCCCACGTACTCCGATGTATTGAAATTGGGAAAGAGGCTCTTTCCATTCATCAATATTCACAAAGTAATCATCACCAAACCCCGTACTTCCCACTCCAGTCCCTAATGCACTGATGGGTACTTTCGTGTCGAGCATAGTCTTTACTGAGTGTAAAAACTTGGGATTAATTAATGTCCCACCCCCTAAAAGTGCTGAAGAAAAAAAACTAGAACCTGATAGTTTAAACTTTGCTAAAAGTTTTTCTATTTTATCACCTGAAAACTGTTCAAAATTACTATGCTTAGAAATGCTTTGCAGTCCTTTAAAAATAGCTTCGTCACCTAGATTTCCATGCCCTAGCCAACCAATATAACAGACGTGTTTTCGGCTATTACCCAGTAATTGCAGTCTTCGTCTAGCAGCAATTATTAAGTCAAGAGACTTCATAGTTTTGTTTCCTATTCTAAACATACTCAACTCTGCACATTGATCAAGTTCTTAAGATAAACTAATTTCATCTTTTCTTTTAAATAGCAGATACGACTAATGGGCATTCGTAATGTATATAACACCGCGAGCAAATTGAAAAGCTACTGACTAGTTATAGACTACTAGCATTAAAACAACAACAGCATGATTATTGACGTTTTTGTAAGTCACATTTCATCCATGGTTTAAACTATAAGATCAGGCGGTTTTAAAAAACTCAGTAACAGAAACATCCATTTTAATAGAGCACATTCTTAACGGATTGATATATCGCCGCAGAATCTACCTCAAAATCTACATTGTTCATTTTTCTAAATTTCGTTTCAGGCAGGCATTTTGTTGAGCTGAAAATATAGTACTTATGGCTACATGGAAGCCCAACAAAATAATAACTTGGCTTTATTCTCTGCTGTGGAAAGATTTCAAACACATTTATCTTATCTGCATAGATGATATTCGTGAGCCCAGCTCCATGTGGGCTGACAACAGACTCCGCATCATAAAATAACTCAATCTGATCATCCAGTGTCATATCTTCTAAAATATATTTCCTAAAACCTAATTTTCTAAGTCTGTTAAACAACTCTGCTTCATTTACAATACGTCTTTTATTCGCCTTCTCACGAGATACAAATATTCTGTTCTGCTTTTTTCGTGGCCTCTTTGGCGCTACCCTACTTACAAAAAACTGAACATATTGTTCAGGCAAATAACCAGCATATTGTTGCGTTAGAAATGGCAAAAATACCATTTTTTCAGGCTTGTATAGTCTCTTTCTTTTAACGCTGGTTATTACTACATTCGATGGAAGAAGCTTTTCAAGAAAATACTTTTCTATTCCTGTTGGCTCACCATCAATAAGCAGTTTGATTTCTGGAAGTTTTATATAAGGCTCATGTTGCAATGCATACAATCTGGGAAGGAGATCAATTAAAACATGATAAAAATCAGTGCTGACAGATCGAAATAAAGTACAGTAACCATCGATAGATTCTCTTCGTAGAAAATATATGGAACTTATATTGAAACGCGCTTTGGTGGTGACAGAATTGATAGATTCTTTAATTATAGTCCTATCTTTAGTCAGCATAGTATTGTTATCCGAACAATAATAGACATTATTGAGAATTGCGGTAAACAATGTTGGCATCTGGTAAGCTGGTTTTTTAAAGTGCATTGCCGAATCAATGATTGGCAGACTAGTGATTTCAGGTGTAGCCACTTTCTTGCTTTCCATTGGATATGCTATTTCCTCAAAATCATGCAAACAATCTTTTAATGACACAATCTTTACAAATTTTTCTGCAACTATACTCTTGAGCCAAAACTTAGCACCACGATATTTTTTTCTGATAACTGCAATGCATCTACCAGTGAACCTCCTTCTTGTAGTATCAAACTCCACCTGATTCACCTAAGTATCTTTTCCGTAATTCTTGCTTGTAAAACACTCAAAATTTATTCCTTAATAATAGATACAATGCGTGCCATATTTTTTGGAGAATGTTGCTCCAAGGAATGAAAGTATGCATTTTGCCCCATTGATGTTCTAAGCTCGGCATTATTCACGAGCCTAACAACAGCGTCTTTCATACCCAGATAAGTTCCACTACAGAATCCGATTTTCGAGTCATTAAAAACTCCGTCAGTGTTAACTGAAGCACTTACTACTGGTACGTGTCGCATCCAGGCTTGAATAAATGTATTGGGAAACCCTTCTGCAACACTGGTGTTTACAAATATATGTGAACTAGCTAGAACGCTATTGACTTCGTCTATACTTTTTTCTCCCAAATATTCTAGATTGGCCAGTCTATTAATACGATCATGCAGTGGTTTGTATAGTTTTGGATTCCCATAACGCCCAATCATAATGAATTTAACATTATCTAACTCCAGTAAATCCTCTGCTAGTTGAACAAACATCTCTGGGCGTTTCATGGGTTTAAAGTTTGCTACCCATACAACTTTTATAGGTGAAGTTTGCTTCTCTACCACCTCTTTTGCTATGGGGTGAGAGTTAGGAATTTTCGCTGTGACCTGTCTTTGGTAATTATTTTTTAACAAATCAGATTGGTGTTGGGTCTGTGCAATTATTTTATCGGCGTTTATTAGCCCATATTCACCAATCTTTTTTTCTATATATTTAAGAAAATGATTTTTTGACCAACTGGAAGAAGTTGATGGAGTCACATCATAATCATGCGCGATGTGAAATATAAACTCACAGTTATTTCTTTTTGCATAGTGAGCAGCAATGCCTGTGTAAGATTGTAAGCCACGTTGGTAAATTACATCCGGTTTGATTTCTTTTAACAGGTCTCTTAATTTGAAGAAATCTAAAAAAAATCCATAACGCCTGATGCCGCCAGGTTTAGCTATCTGTAGGATTTTATAACCTTTAGGCTTATAAGAATGATTTACTTCTCTTGCGAGATAAAAAATATCCAGGTCTTCCTCAGCTACTAATGGCCCTAATAGGCATTTAACTTGATACTGCGCACCACCCATGATTGCTGCCCAATGGCCGCCAGTGATAATACAAACTTTTTTTTTTCTCATAGCAAATTGACAGAAATTTTATAATAGGTGGCTATCAATATAGAATAGGTTCGAGAAATACTATGTGACATCTGCCTCATAGCGGAAATAATCAAGCATTTCTTTTGCCTCAGTGTAAATTATTTTTACTTCGTGCTTATTTAATCTCGCAATACTCTCAGCATTATAATCCTGTATATTCTTATTAGCTGGATTTGTATCTATATTGGATGTTAATTGTCCACTGATACCACTACACAATTCATCGTAATCGAGGTCTATCAACTTAGCTATTTGTGCTAGCACAGTTAACGGTTTATGTACGAGGTCTTCATAACGTACTTCTAAAAAATTTTTTATCTGTTTTGCATCCTGAAACATTAATTTATTAATCAAGTTCCAGTGTCGGGCCCCTCGGTCAACAGATTTATGCCCTTTACGTTTAATACCTTCACAAACGGCGTATCCATTACGAATTAGTCCAATAAAATAACTATTAGGGAAGGCTTTTTGAAGCCATAGCATCCTTACTGCATTGGTTGTCGTTTTCTCAATGATAGCTTTTTTTAGAGGATGCTCGATTACTTTCATCCAGTCATAGACTAATCGCGGCACACAATCTAAGGAATCAGTGTCTGTTAATCTTAAATCCTGAACAAATTCAGCCCATACTCTTTCGTATCCCCTTCGATGGCCTCTCTCCAGTGTTGTTGTATATCTTTGTCCCTCATGAGGCATGGTAGATATTTGGTTTGAGGCCCCTAAAATACTTTGTAGCAGTGTACTGCCAGAATTATTACAAGATGCGATAAAACACCATTTTTGGTTTAATATAAGCTCAGTTGAATTACAGCTCTTTCTGCCTTTTAAATACCAATCTATTGCTCTATTAATATCTGCAGTTTTAATGCGTGAACGTAAGATTAATCTGCTGCCCCTTTCTTTCCATAAACTCTTTTTTTTAATATTCATTACTATAATCTGAAATTATAAAGCAGTGTTCAAAACAGCAACCTTTATAAATTTTTTATATATAAAATTTTTCGTAGTAGACTAAAAAACTATCTGAGCTTACGTGAAGTTTAGACGTATCATAGTGTGTTCTTACCCAAGGTGTTAACCATCTTATTGTTAAACCATTTGGAATCACCATTGAGCCAGTTAGAAATAATTTGATCCAGTTTGTTTGGGCAAATAATTCGTTTCAAAGCAATTTGAGAATTCTTTGAAAGTGTTCGATATATCTCAGGCATAGTGTGAAGCTCTTTGATCTTAGCCGCTAGATCAGCAACATCTCCCCCTTTAAATAGTAACGCATCAACACCATGCTGAAAGAAAAAAGAAAACATTGAATGATCAGAGCAGATTAATGGTGTACTGGATTGAAATGCCTCGTAAATTGTAACCGGTAGCCCCTCAGACAAACCTTGTCTGCTCGGAACTATCACGGCATCGTGATTTTTCATAAGATCGAGGACTTCCGCATTACGTAATTTTCCTAGAAAGGTTATACGCTCACTTATAGCCAAGCTCTGAGCTTTTTCTCTAAATGTATCAAGATCCTTTCCGTCACCTACTATAGTTAAACAAATTTTCTGTTCATCAAGGAGCGCGATTGCCTCAATTAGATCAGCTACACCCTTTCCGTATGAGATTCTACCTACGTAGATTAAATTGAATGACTCACCGTTCGCATGATCTTTAGGAGGCATGTTGGTGTGAACGTCGTAATTCCAATCCCAAGGTATGATGCGGTCTTCATTAACGCCTAATTTCTTGATCGACAAACATGCTGGAACATTGTGGTTGCTTACGTATTTAATCTTTGTAGATTTCAAAGCTTTTTTGAGCAGTCCATATTTTATCGACGACTTATTGCTTAAGAAACTATCTGCAAACACTGGTAACAGCGATTTAGAAAACAGCAAAGCAATCCAAAGAACGAAAGGTTCAGGATTGCGCACTACTGTATGCTTTGGGCGTATATGTCTTAGTACTCGATAAATTCTCCAGTAAGCCCAAAGACGGTGTAATAGTGTGGCCCCCGCTAAATTAACAGCGATTGACCTCACTCCATTAGGCAGCACAACATCATGTCCAGACGTGTTGATGGCGATGATGGTTACGTTATATGTCTGAGCCAACTTATCAATGTAATTGTGCCAATACTTTTCCGCGTGATAGAACTCGTCTCCACCATGGGAAAGTCTATTGTATACATCTTGGTAGCTCCCGTGTTTTATTACAACCAGTTCGCTCATAAAAAAAAAGTAGTATGAATCAAAAAAAGGTAAGTTTATTAATGTATTTCAGGCTTAATTAAAACATATGAATTGTTAACAAAACTCAAACTACATTACAAATCTCAAAATATTTTCGTTCAACAAATTCAGCTATACATTTGTAATCACGATTCTTTTCAACATACGTTTGTCCTTTTACACCCATGCGCTTCGCATCTTTACGATTAGAAAGTACTTCAATAATTGCTTTAGCAAAAGCTGCCTCAGAATATGGCACACAAATCCCACCCCCACTTTCTTCAATAATAAGGCTTTGTTCCGGATGATCGTTGGCTACAACCGGTTTACCCATAGCCATGTATTCCACTATTTTAGTCGGTGACGTTGAATTGAGGATAGGTGTTGGGTAGAAAGGTGATACACAGACATCAGCTTTTGCCACGTATTGCAACGCCTTTTCGCGAGGCAAAAATCCTGTAAAAGTAACGGCTTCGCTCACTCCCAGTCTGGCAGCCTCATCAACAAGCACATCTCTGTCGGCTTGATCAGCTCCGTCACCCACCAGGATTAATGCAACCTGAGGCAAACTATCTCGTACTTTTGCCAATACTCGAACCAGAAAATCAATTCGACGCACTCTTGCCAAAGTGCCAATATAAACTATGGTTTTCGAACTGCTCTCATTAAAAGAATTAAAGTCATTGCCGTCATTTAACACTTTCATTGGCAAAGATACGCCCATAGGCACAGCGGCCATCTTGGCCCTATCTATACCCATCTTGGCGACATCATTTTTCATTTGCTCACTTTGAACAAAAATAAAATCAGACATTGGCATAATAATTTGGTAAAGCAAAAATTTTTGGCACAATCCTCTTACCAAATAAATAAACGGGTAACGAGCCGTACCATCTTTGGCTTTATATAATGACTCTTCAGGAAAAGGGAAAGACAACCAATAGACAAACTTAGTCTTATAAAGTCGCGCAGCAACAATCGCAAATAAAGCAGAAATGAATTTATCTTTTACCTGTAAAACATCGTATTGATTATGCCGCATACAGCTGAATAATCTCAGGTCATGTAAAATACTATAAAAATGTTTTCGCAATCTTGCGGTGCGCGAGACACCGTTATCGGTACGACCGACCCATATTCTGCAACCGGACCAGGTAGTATTATATGAAACATTACATGTGCCATCAGATTGTAAAATCCACTCGATAGAATGTCCCCTCATGAGCATTTCGCGTCCAAATAGAACCGAAACATCAACCCGGTGTGGTGGATACTTATCCGAAGAAACAAAAATAAAGCGCAATTTATTATCGCTATTTTCCATTTACTGATTCCACGAACTGTATGTGTTACCCGTTACAGCTCTAATTCTCAACTTAATAATTAATAAATCTATCAACGCTTCATCGATAAAGCCTTAGCTCGCTCATATACAGGAATACAGGAATATTGAATAATTCGTCGTTCCTTTTGTGACAAATGATTAGCTTTATTTACGCTACCACCATGCAGCATGTTGCCGTAGTCACTCTTATAATCAAGACCAATAAATTCATACAGTTGAGGCAATATGTAATTACTTTGTTCAACTAATTCATCGTATTCGACAACAACAATTGAACTATCAGAAAGCTTATCCTTAAGTTGAAAAATTTGAGAAATTTTCCCATTATACGACAAGCAAGCACGCCGAAGCCGTGACACTACTATCTGTCCAAATCGCTCGTAACGGCGCAGCTCTTTTCCGCCAAGCAAAGGTGCTCCACAGGCATCAAACAACTCGTTAAATGCAAACCTCCCCCAGTTATATAGCATAGAATAGATAACTGAAAATGGGTTCCTGACCATCCAGATAAGCTTAAAGTCATGAACATGATTAAAATATTCTGTGAAACACTCATTCAAATACGTCGTCTGAAAACAGTAACGTCCACGCGGCTTATGATCGACAACACCGGATAATATAAGTGCTGCATCCAATTCATCATCTTTACCAAACCAGTAATTAACCATCCCATCACTAGTTGTAATCAGGCGCGACAATGCTGTAGTGCCAGAGCGCTGACAACCCGCCACAAGTACAGAATTATCAAATTTATTTAGCTCTTTTAGTAATTGACACCCACCAGACCTGACTTCTCTTGCAAAACGTTTCCACGAATTTGCCTGCGTAATATGTTTTGAAACATTCTGCTTAAAATTCAACATCATCTCTATAATCTGATTGACCAATTACTTAAAGACAAATAAAAGCAGTTTTAATAACATAACTTATTTTTGGATTAAACTAATATCGAACCTATCAATTTGGCTTAATGCATCTCATCAACTACCAATTACACTCAGCCATTGCTTGGATATGTTTTCCCAAGAATATGATTCGATTATTTGCTCATTTCTTTGCAAATTTGTTTTCTTATTATTCAATATCTGCTGTAGACTTTTACTCCAATCACTATCGGAGGGAATAACAAAACCACTGCCGGTTTTTCTGATGATTTCTGCTGTTGCAGATTGTTCTGGGACAAATGCAAGAATAGGATGTCCTAACATCAAATAATGCGGTAATTTTATGCTCATCACTGCTCTACAATTAAGAAGATCAGATAATGCTACTAACACATAATTGCATTGTTGCAGTCTTCTCAAGCTATTTTCATGGCTTGCCTTTCCATGAATATATAAATGCCCTTTGTTGATACTTTGTTTCAACTGCTTAGATAGCTGCGGCACATTTCCAAAAAGATGAAGCTCTACATTCAGACCACTTTCCCTTACTTGTTTGATTGCATCTAGCACCTTATCTCCAGGCACTCTTGGGGGTTTAAAAAGTACACCCATAAACCCTATTCGGATTACGTCACTACAATCACTGTTATCAAGTAATTCCTGGTCAACCGTGTTCAACTTTAAATCATTTCGATTAAAATGATGACTAATTGAAACCACACGCTCGGACGAAATTTTATAATGTTGCTCCATGACCTTTTTTGCATATGGATTAGTCGTGATATTCAAATCACAGCTACGCAAAAGATTTGTTTCTAATCGAAGCATTCGATTTCTATATAAAAGAGGTATTCGCTCAAAATAGTTTTCGTCGTAACTCCATAAATCCTGCCAGTCAATAATCCAGTGAATTTGCGGATACAGTTTCTTCAGGTAGAACCCAACCAGGGAAATGTCATGCGGAGGCGCTATTGTCAACACACATACTTGTTTCCTATTTTTTAAATCATCAGCTATGCGCTTCGCGAGTATTTTGTTCACACGCTTTACGAACAGGATTGCTTTAGAAGGGAAAAAAAGATACCGGTCAATCCTTTTTTTCAACCAGCGTAAATGTATACGGTTTAATATTTGTGTTGGATTAGGGTAGGGTTTAACCGAAATAAGCTCCGAGCTGATATTACGCTTACCAATCGTAACTAATACTAATTTCTCGAAGTGTTTTCGCAAACCAACAAGCTTTATAACCCGATCATTAATTGATCCCTGGCGCTTACCAACCACTACGTAAACAACCTTGTTATCTAGTCGGACTCCAGTTTTCATAAAGTATAACGTTAAGGTTTTTGACAGATAAAAGATATATTTATAGAGGAGGACTGCCGCCCAAGCTAGATTGAATCCTAAGAGACAACTGCAACTTGAATTTCCGTGTAACCCAGTGCCCACGCTGATGCAATTCTATGATGGCCATTTACAATCACATATGTATCATTTTCAGCTCTACATATAATTGGTGATGTAAACGATACAATGTATCCCTTTTCTTTAATAGAATTAAACGTATCGAAATGCTGCTTTACTTTTTTACGAATGACATTATCAATCAATGCCGGATCAGCCTGTTCAAAATCTAAAAGCCCAATACCATGTTCTCGATGAATCTTGAAAATCTCTTTCACGACGGTACCACCTGCCCATCCTCCTTGAGACTGAGGAATTTTCCAGATTTTCATTTTCATTAGACAATCGCGAATCCAATCGCAGTACCCCTCAAAAGCTGCATCACGATCAGTCAAAGACAATTTGTAAAACTGTGCTGAGGGAAAACAATTAACTGTATCACCCTCAAACCCTTGCATTTTCGAAAGTGGAGTAATGGGTCGACGAATTTTTTCAATAGGTATTTTTTTAAGGCGAGATTTTACCCGAAAGCGACGGTAAGCCTCCCGTAATCCTAACCATTCAAAAACAGTCCCAATCTTTTTTTTTATGTTCACAATATTCTTTACTCTTTCTTTCACATCACTATAGAAATGACTTCACAAGCGATTCTTAAGCGGCAGCTTGACTCTTGCATACCAGTTATATAACAACCTTTCTTTTAGTCCCAGTTGAGACAATCCTTTTTGTATATAATCTGTGACAACCTTCTCATCAAAGTCTGTTCGATGACCTCTCTCTCTGCTAATTTTTTTCAAAGATTTGCAAATTCTTTTCTGCAATTGTTTGCGTAGC
>CAJHZF010000001.1_pt1 | contig 11938 bp, 14 predicted proteins | sample 9198891 | NCBI WGS metagenome assembly CAJHZF01 (sample SAMEA7708349, study PRJEB35096) | sediment metagenome | biome: marine neritic benthic zone biome [ENVO:01000025]; feature: sediment [ENVO:00002007]; material: shallow marine sediment [ENVO:03000034] sea grass bed [ENVO_01000059] ...
AATGACCGCTAACGACCCAAAGCGGACGTTCATTAAACAACTCTTCTGTATAAGTTCAATTCTTAAGGTTTTAATTGACTAATATCAATATGGCCTAGTTATCACTTAATTAGTCTTTTTCTTAATTTATAGATACCTCAGGTTTCGAGAGGAGGCTATGAAAAATGAAAACGTATTTAATGATTATGGTTTTGGTCAATGAGACGAATTAGTCTCAAGTTCATGTTTACAAATCTACTTAGTTTAATGTCAATGATAGTATCTACATCCAATATTGACGTCCAAGCCGGTGACATTGAGCTTTTGCATTTACCTGAACCAAAGCTTGATGGCAGCATGGCAGTAGAAGAAGCACTACATAGCCGCAGGTCAGTTCGCGAGTATCAATCTGGGGAATTGACCTTAGCCGAGATTTCACAATTAATGTGGGCAGGACAGGGAGTAACAGATCCACGTGGGTTACGAACGGCACCATCTGCAGGTGCTCTATACCCGTTGGAAATTTCCTTGATCGTTGGCGATATATCGGGTCTTGTTAAGGGGGTTTACCGGTACCAACCTAAAGAGAATGCGTTATGGTCAATCTCTAAATCAGATCAGCGTGCAAGTTTGGCGGGAGCAGCGTGGCGACAAGATTTTATCAAAGATGCTGCCGCAATATTGGTAATTTCAGGTATATATCAACGCACTACTAAAAAATATAGGGAACGCGGCATCCGTTACGTACATATGGAAGCCGGACATGCTGCTCAGAATATATTTCTGCAAGCAACTGCCCTAGGGCTATCAACCATTGTAATTGGTGCGTTTGATGATGAATTAGTAAAAAAGATTCTAGATTTTTCAGAACAAGAGCATCCGCTTTATTTAATCCCGGTAGGCAAGTAATTGTCATTGATAATTTTTGTGAAAAATAATAGAGGATAAAATAGTGTCACTTCACTATGGGCTTGAAAAATTTAAGGCAGCAATTTTTAATTTAGTAGAGCCTGGGGACATCCACGTAAGACTACAAGCAGCTATTTCCCAACACTTGATTCATCTTTCGCCGTCAAATGATGTAGCAGAAATCATTAAAGACCAATTACAGAAACTATTGGAGCAATACCACGACAATTGTGCCGAAAAGATCAATGCATTAAGTGAAATTGATGCCGAGAATTTAGCGAAACATATTGTAGATATGCATTGTCAATGGTTGGAATTTTTGCACTAGTATTTATTAGATACTTTATTGTGAACGCTAACGACCCAAAGCGGACAATAAAGCGAATCGCTTCCTGCCATTTCAAACAGTAAATTGATCTTCGTCAGAACCAAATAGAAGCGATGTGGTAGAGTAAGCAAATGGACAAGGCCGTGAAACTATGCTTAGGAGAATGAAATGAAAACGCGTGTAATACGTCGATTACTGTTGTTTGTCCTCACAATTTTTATCAGCCAATCCGTCCTCGCAGATTTTTCTGTTGATACCGGCGAGCGTCCGTTTACGATTGGGATTGGCGCCTTGTACAAAGATAAACCCTACGAGGATTATGACAGTAGTGAGAAAACCAATGCGGTGCCTATCGTGCTGTATCAAGGTGAACACTTCTTTGTTCGTGGTGCCACGCTTGGTTGGGATATTCTGGATTCCGATGTCTGGGAACTAGCCATTATTGGCGAGCTTCTCAATGATGGGTACGATTCCAGTGACAGTGATTTTCTGGTTGGTATGAGTGATCGTGATCCATCCTTTGGTGTAGGGGGGCATGTTGTCTGGAAACCTGAAAACCTGGGCCTCAAACTATCAGTGGTCAGCGACATCGCAGATAACAGCGACGGGACACAGGTGCGTGGCGAGATCTTCTATACACACCGAACAGGTGACTGGCTGTTCAGACCCTCTGCCGGCATAGTCTGGCAGGATGATGACTATAACGACTATTACTATGGTGTGCGGTCCAGGGAAGCCGCTGCTTTTCGTCCTGCCTATTCTGCAGATGATGATTTCAACTACCGTTTTGGTGCGCTAGCAATTTACCAGCAACAGACATCGCCCTTAATGTTTATGGCCGGTGTGCGCTATGACCTTCTGGGTGATGAAATTGATGACAGCCCAATTGTTGAGGAAGATGATGAGCTGACAGCATTAATTGGAATTGCTTATACGTTTCGTTAGTAATTTAGGATTGTTTAATCTTTGAATGTCCGCTTTTGGCCGAAAGCAGACATTAAAAAAATAAAAAAATTTATAAAAAAATTTTGAGGGAGACCCATAATCGATTAATTAACAAGCCCCGACCGGCCCTACCCCCCGTCAAAGATATAGCATCAACCCTCAATCAAAAACCTCCACCACATGCGCAGATCAATGCTGAAATAGCTGTTTAGGTTCAGCAGTGAAGCACTCCGATTTTGGCTTAAGCCTCCGAGCTAACTGCTAGTACAACTGCCAGTAAAATCGGGATTTCAGAGTAGGAGACAGCACAAATATCCGTAAGTGATTGATTTAATTGGTGGCCAGGGGCGGAATCGAACCACCGACACGAGGATTTTCAGTCCACTGCTCTACCGACTGAGCTACCTGGCCATACGCTGTAAATTTTTTTGCATCTCCCCACACGGACTGCAAATTCGAATTTTCGGTCCTCTGTATACCCTTGGCAACTACTCCTGCGCTACTCTCGGTCTCTGTTCCCGACTCGACTCTACCGATTGCAGCCATGCAGCCGTGCCACTTCGCGGCCCAGCAACCAGGCCAATATCCGGGATTTGCTTGAAGCGCGCTATTAAACGGACCTATATATAAGGAGTCAATACGTATTTGATATATGCTGGTTATTGGGCGTTGGGATCGATAAATTCCTTAGGTTTTTCCGAACCTTCCCCAAAAAAGAATTTTTCCATTTCTTCTTCTAAAAATTTACGGGCTTTAGGGTCTACTGGAGTCAGTCGATATTCATTCATCAACATGGTTTGATGACTGACCCACTGCTGCCAAGCTTCCTTTGAGACATTGTCATAAATTTTCTGGCCTAGCTCGCCGGGATAAGGTATATATTCGAGTCCTTCGGCTTCTTTATTAAGCTTCACACATTGCACCATGCGCGCCATAGGTACTTTCCTTTTTACGTTGTACTACTTGTTGCAAGGTCTTTTGCACGGGTGCTGCCAGACCAATTTTCTGAGTAGAGGCTTTATACCAAACCCCGAGGTCGTCTTCCATTACACCAATGGGCGTTCTGTCTAAGTGAATTAATTTGGGATGCATATGCAGACGAAAGTGAGAGAATGTGTGAGTGATCGTGGGTAATTCTATAATTTCCGAAGGTTTACTTTTCCAACTATTTTTGAGCCATTTTTGCATGCTTGACACATCTGCAAACTCAGGAAAACTATACAAACCTCCCCATATTCCCACCGGTGGTCGTTTTTCTAGCCAAACTGCATCATGATCAGCTTGAATAATGGCCATTATAACTTCACGTTGTGGCAGGTTTCGCAAAGGTTTAGGTGTCGGTAATTCGTGCACGCGTTGTAGATTAAAGGCAACACAGTTAATCTTTATGGGACAGATCAAACAAGTAGGATTTTTGCGCGTACATACCGTTGCGCCTACATCCATCATGGCTTGTGTATATTCGGCAATGTTTTTTTGAGGCAGCAGAGTTTCCGCATGCTTCCAAAGTTGCAGTTCAATTGCACGTTCACCCGGCCAACCTTCCACTGCAAAAAATCTGGCTAACACTCGTTTTACATTGCCGTCTAAAATGGCATGCGATTGATTAAAACTTAATGCCAGAATTGCCGCTGCTGTGGATCGACCCACACCAGGCAATGCGATAACTTCATCAAAGGTTTGCGGGAATACTCCACCGTATTGCTCGCATATTTGTTGTGCGGCATTGTGTAAATTTCGCGCACGGGCGTAATATCCTAAACCTGTCCAGAAATGCAAAACTTCATCGATTGGTGCATCTGCAAGTTGTTTTACCTTTGGAAACCGTTGCATAAAATTTTCATAATATGGAATAACCGTTTCGACACGTGTTTGTTGCAACATGATTTCAGAAATCCAGATGCGGTAGGGATCTCTATTACGCTGCCAAGGCAAGTCTTTACGACCATGCTGATTAAACCATGCCAAAATTTGTTTACTGAATGTATTTTTCATCGTTCTGTTTTTGCAATGGCCTGTAGTCGCTCTACGGTTTCTTGGACACGTTTTTTAAATTTTTTATTCAGCACATAAGATCGAATGATAGGAGGCACCCAAAATTTGGGTTGCATTTGTGCATCATATTTCACCGTTGTACCAAACGGGTTTTGAGCAAGTTCCCATACTGCATACCCAGATCGCAGATCACTTAACATTGGAATTAGAATTGCTTCAAGTTTTTCATTTTCATACTGCAGCACATCTTCTACGCGTACGATGTCCAGACAAAAGAATAAGATGCAATCATGCACCACGGTACGGATCCGCAATGTCGAACTATCCGGAGTTTCTAAAGGCTCGCTAATTTTAATTGCAGAATTCAAGTCTGCAATATTTTCATAATCGGTTAAAACATCCATTACTCGCGCGGGTGATGCATCTACATCAAACTCTGCGTTTAGAAAGTAAGTGCCTTTATCGTAGCGCACACCGACTTCTGCGGCATGAACGATTGCAATTACGCTTAGCCACACAAGCAATGTGCAGCTTGATAATTTCATTAGAACAACTTTATATCTTTTAATTTATCGCCTAATTTTTCTTTTAGTTCTTCAACCTTTTCAGCTTTTTTCTCTTCTATTTCTTCTTTTAATTCTTCTTTCTTTTCTTCCACGATAGCGGTTTGCTTGGCTTTGAGTGCCGCTTGCAAATCAATACCATAACTTAAATCATCAAACGGGCCCTTAATGGTAATCGGAATCGCAAACTTACCGGGCTCTTCAGACAAGCCAACTGAAAGGGTGTAGTCGGTTGCGGATTGTCCTATATCAATCTTGCCTTTACCGTTGGCAAAGATGAGTGGGGTGTCCAATTTAAAATCTTTATTGTCAGATAAACCATTGGTGATATTAAACGTGCCAAATAATTTATCGAACACCACTTCTTCACCAGTTGGTTTAGGTTCCCGGCCTTTCATGAAAGCCGCAGCCTTTTCAACTTTGGATGCAAGCTCTTTATCGCGCAAGGCTCCATTACCGGCATTCAAGTTTACCTTTCCATCCAATGCGCGTTTCAGTTCGGCAACACTATTCCCTGTAGTATTGATATCGAGCGAAAGGTTGCTGGTTCCTCGCAGATAAGCTTGCTTTTCACCCAGAAAATCTATACTGAGTTTATCGATTTGCACGCCGGCTAAATCGGTTGCTAAGGCATATTTGGGAGTTTTCCCGCGTACATCGACACTGGCCTTACCTTTCATGGTACCGTCGTAAAGATTCATCGACATAGGCGTGATTTGCAATAGGCCATTTTGTGCAGCGATCGTCGCCTTTACATTGGTCATGGTCATGCCAGAAATTTTTAAGATTCCTACGGTAATGTCGCCGTTGACATTTAAATCACGCAAAGTTTCCGTGGGAAGCTCTATCGGTTCATTTTCATCTGCAGGCGTACTCTCGGCTTTTTCTTCTGCACTAGAAGTGGGTAGTAGTTTATCCAAGTCAAGCAAGTCTGAAGCCAAAGAGAACTTTACCTTGGGTTTTTCAAATGACTGTATTGAGGCATTGCCATTGAGTTTCGTTTCATCCATGGCAATCGATAAAGAAGAGAGTTCAACGGTTTCTTTATCTAAATTCATCTGTAAGGCGGTTTGCAGTACTGCTTTTAACTTACCATTCGGCAAAGATTCACCTTCACCATCAACTGCGATACGTATCGCGTCTGATTTATATTGTTGAGTCTGTAGATTGGCCACAATATTCGAATCAATCTTAATCTTCATTGTGCCACCCGCGAAGGTATCACCTGTTCCAGTGAGATCGATGTTTGTATCATTCAAAGTGAACTGCTGACTATTTAAATCTCCATTCACATTGGACTTCAATTTGAGATCCACAGCACCATTTGGAAAAGGCTCACCCGTGGCTTTTAAAGTAAGCGCTAAATCAGATAAAGTGAGCAGTTGTTTTTTTGAATCAAACAAGGCAATCACATCTAAAACAACATTCGCATTGACTGCGGGAGCTGAGTTCTTCATTTTTAAATCGAGATTCAGGTCCGTGGGTTTGCCGTCAACAATTTTGCCGGTCGTCAAATTAAATGGTGCGATCTGAATCTTGGTGCCTGCTTGATCGTCTTGCCACAATAACTCAGCGTCTGTAATTTCTATACCATTGATGGCCAATTCAAATTCTGGCGTTTTAGAACTTGCTGCCTCTTCTTCTTCACTATCTGATTCCTTAACGAGATCGTCCCAGTTAGTCACTCCTTGCGCATTTTTTTGCAGGTTCACTTTCAAACCATGTAATTTCACTTTTGCAGCTTGTACTTGGCCTTTTAGCAATGGACTAAGCGCAACGCGCACATCCACTTCATCAACACTGGCCATAGGCGCCTCACCAAATCCAGGCGCATTGCCAAATTGTGTGCTACCTAAGGAAAAACCCAGCCAGGGGAATACAGATAGATCAATATCTCCTGCCAAGACCAGATCACGACCGGTAGCCTCTTTTGTTTTGGCAACAATTTGTTCTTTATATTCATTGGGATCAAAGGTGGTGACAAAAAAGACAGCTGCGCCAATAAAAAGCACGACTAATACCGTGACTGCTATGAGTACATATTTAAAGACTTTCATTAACGCTCTCCTATCTATTCTTTGTTTTGTCTGTCTTAATAAAGTATGGACCGTATTCCTAAGTATAAGTTTGTGGAGTTTGAAAGCCTATGGTTTGCAAGTCTGAAGACACGTTTTGTTACAAGTTATCTAGTATAGCCTGCATGCCTATTGATCACGTTTGTATGCCCTTTACCTTGCCATGTGATGGATGGATGTTGCGAGGCGAAGTAAGCTACAATTTACGTTCCAAAGTGTCAGATCTGCCCGCGAGGCTAAAGTGAGCTACCCCTCACGTTCCCATGTGCCCGATTTTCCACCGGCTTTTTTTAATAAACCTATGTCTTGTAAGGTCATACCTCGATCTACGGCTTTGCACATATCGTAAATCGTTAACAATGCAATTTGCACTGCCGTGAGGGCTTCCATTTCCACGCCGGTCTGGCCATGGGTTTCTACGGTTGCTTTGCAGTATATTGCAGCAGGCATTTTTTCAATTTCAAATTCTATTTTCACCGAAGTAAGTGTTAAGGGATGGCACAAAGGCACTAAATCGGCAGTTTTCTTTGCCGCCATGATGCCGGCGACTCGTGCAATTCCTAGGACATCCCCCTTCTTATGCTCACCACTTCGAATAAGCTGTAGGGTCTCGGCTTGCATGCGAATACGTCCATCTGCTACTGCAAGACGGTTGCTGATGGGTTTTTCTCCCACATCGACCATATGGGCTTCACCTACTTGGTTGAAATGCGTAAGTTTGCTCATGGATATTTCTGCTCTGTCTTCATGTGTATGTGATGGTACCATTTAGTTTTTAACGGTACGCATTGCATTCAATCACTTTATATTAATGATGTCAGTAAACGTAATATATTTTGCCAGTTTACGTGAAACTATAGGGAGACCCAGTGATCAGGTGTCCGTCACAGGAGCCACTACTGTCGAAAAAATTTGGCAGCTAGCAACGAATAATATGGATCGCCCGGAGCGACTCTTGGTTGCTGTGAACCAGGAATATGCCGACTTTACAAAAGCAGTAAAAGATGGTGATGAGGTTGCATTTTTTCCTCCTGTCACGGGTGGTTAAAAAAAATTGCCTCATATATGCCATTTTTTTTACAACTATTGAATCAGAATAAATAAGCCTCGTGTTTCGCGTTGCAGATTTAATAATAGAGCTTTTGGATCTTTCTTAATTGCGTATCTCATCTCTTTAATTGTTTTAACGCGTTTCTTATTCACACTGATAATGATATCGCCTTTGCGCAAACCGGCGGCGGCGGCATTACCACTTACGCTTACCACTTCAATCCCAGCCGTGATGCCACGACTAGTATCCTCTAACGCCTCACTAAATTCTGCGCCGGCAAGTTTATCGCTAAGTAATTTACCACTAACGCTTTTGGTCTCAAGCTCTTCAACCGAAGCATTCAGTATGTATGACTTTCCGTCACGCAAAACTTCAATTTTAACTCGAGTGCCAATCCGCAATAATCCTATCTCATTTCGCACTTGAGCCGAACTTTCAACTTCGCGATCGTTTATCGCAATTATCACATCGCCCACTTTTATTCCTGCTTTGTCTGCAGGAGATTGAGGTTCTACACGAGCTACAACAACTCCTTTATTGCGTGACGTTCCAAAAGCCTCGGCCAGTTCACGGGTCAAATCTTGTGCGGTAAAGCCTAGTCGCCCTCGTTTTACCTCTCCATGCTCAATGAGTTGTGTAGTAATCCGTTTGGCCATGTTTACAGGAATAGCAAAACCGATGCCGACGTTGCCACCACTGGGACCATAAATTGCGGTATTGATGCCAACTAACTCACCACGTAAATTCACCAACGCACCTCCCGAATTTCCAGGATTAATAGAGGCATCGGTTTGAATAAAATCCTCATATGATTCAATGCCAAGACCACTGCGGCCCAGTGCACTTACAATTCCTGAAGTCACAGTTTGTCCAAGACCAAATGGATTACCAATCGCAACCACAAAGTCTCCTTGCCGCAAACTGTCAGAGTTGCCCAATGGAATTTCAGTCAATCGCTTTGCGTCAATTTCAATCACCGCAATATCGGCACCGGGGTCTTTGCCAATGACATTGGCATCAAACCGTTGCCCATCTTCTAGGGTCACAACAATGTCTTCGGCTTTATCGATTACATGTGAGTTTGTCACGATGTAACCATTTTTTGCATCAATGATTACACCAGACCCAAGTCCTGTAGTGCGCCTCTCACGTCGTCGTTCTGGCATATCAAAAAAACGACGAAAGAATGGATCATCAAAAAAAGGGTCGCGTACAACAACTTTACCTGTAGTAGAAATATTAACCACAGCAGGGGTGGTTTTCTCCAACATCGGTGCCAACGTGGGTAATGGTTGGTTATCGATGCTAGAAGGCAGCTCGGCTGAGGCATTGTGCAACAGATTCAAAAGCCCAATTAATGCAAGAATGTAAATAGTCTTTTGAAACATTTTATTTTTTGGTCACCGTTATTGATACTCAACGGTAATTAATTATACGTATTAAAGGTGCTTTCGTGGATTAAAATCAAACCGGTTTGCCATATCTTTATAATAATGCTTGTCTTGCTCAGTGGTCACTTTTGGCATAACAATTTGTAAAGTCACAATTTGATCACCAGGTGGATTTCCAGGTAAGCCTCGTTTTTTTAGCCGTAATTTCTTACCCGACTGTGAGCCCGCAGGAATCTTGGCTTCCACGCGTCCGCCTAAGGTTGGAACTTGTATACGTGCACCTAATACGGCTTCCCATGGGCTAATAGGCAAATCAAATAAAACATTTCGACCCTCTAGTTTATACAAACTATGAGGTAAGACTTGTATTTCTAAATAAAGATCACCCTTGGGTCCTCCACCCATGCCTGCTGTACCTTGCCCTGCAAGGCGAATGCGTTTACCAGAAGTGATGCCAGTAGGTATTTTAACTTCCAAATTGCGTCCATTACTTAAATGAATATTTTTTGTTGCATTATTAAACGCATCTTCCAAAGTTATGGATAGGCTTGCATGTTGATCTACACCTTTACTTTGGAAACCTGAAGGCCGATCATGCGTAAAGCCCCCACCAAATAATGATTCAAAAAAATCACTAAAACCAGATGAACTAAACCCCCCTCCAGAAAAACTTCCACCTGAAAAATCTGCATTAGAGAAAGTACCCTGCCATCCCGGTGGTGGTTTGAAATCCTGACCCGCCCTCCAATTTGAACCTAACTGATCATAAGCTTGGCGTTTTTCAGAATCTCTTAACACTTCATAGGCTTCACCAACTTCCTTGAATTTTTGCTCGGCATTAGATTCTTTACTCACATCAGGATGATACTTACGTGCAAGATGACGATAAGCCGTTTTAATTTCGGCTTCTTTTGCGTCACGCTCAACACCTAAAATTTTGTAATAGTCTTTAAATTCCATAAACTGGCGAATACATTTCCTACTAGCAAACATCAAAACGCCGCGGGTGAACCGCGGCGTTACGTTTCCTTACAGACAACCAAGCCAGGCTTGATTTGGTTTATCCCTCTACCGTAATCTTCTTCGGCAACACCTTATCTTTTTTAGGAATGCGAAGTTTTAACACGCCGTGTTCTGTTTTAGCAGAGATGTTGTCCGCATCTGCGGTATCCGGCAGTGTGAAGCGACGATAAAAACTTCCGTATACACGTTCTGTCCTTGTATAACCTTCGCCTTCATCTTTGTGCTCTGCTTTGCGTTCTCCTTTGACTGTCAGCACACCATCTTCTAGCGAGACATCAATGTCTTTTGGATCTACGCCCGGCACATCCGCGCTGACTTCATAGGCTTCCTTACCTTCTTTTATATCTACGGATGGAACCCAATCTGATGCGGTATCCATATACGACGGAGTATTACCATTAAAAACACGGTCTAATTCACCACGGAATTCACGCATTGTTTCCCATGGATCACGATACACTCTTGTAAGCATCTTAATACCTCCTAATTAAACAAAAATATTAGATATTTAAGAGATATGGGCTAAATAAGGCTTTTCAAGGGGGGAAAAGTAAATTTTTTTTGCCTGCGATTACGATTGAATGAATTCAAATTGTGCCTCAGCACGATTTTTTTGCACCGCATCCGGAGTGAAGATTTGTCCGTTCATAGCTAGGTATACGCCTGCCGGCAAATGCTGGGCCACAGCGATGGCATAACCCACGTTAAAGGTGGCATCTGTTTTACGGAAGCGGGCGGGCTGCATTGCACCGGTAAGTACAATGGTTTTGTCTTGAATTTCCTGTAGTCGTTGCGCGGTATCGATCATGGTGTCGGTGCCGTGGGTGATAAGAATATGCGAGCAACTTTCTGCTTTAACTCGATTAAAAATTTTCTCACGATCTTCATCGGTGATTTCTAAACTGTCTTTTTTAAGTATAGATTCCACCTCAAAAGGAAATTTTGCAAGTGCCTCTTTAAGAATGCCATTTACTACAGGATCACCAATTTTATATTCGCTTAGTGCATCAAAATATAATTTATCGATGGTTCCCCCTGTGCAAAATATTTTGACTTGATGTTTTTGTTTGTGTTGATCGTTTGACATATATAACTGCTTTGTTAATTAAGTGATCTGTTATTCAATATTCTGAACTTGCTCCCGCATCTGTTCGATTAAAACTTTTAAATCAACAGAGGCTTGTGTAGTTTCAACATCTGCAGATTTTGATGCCAAAGTATTGGCTTCACGATGAAATTCTTGCATAAGGAAATCCAAACGTCGCCCAATCGGCTCTTTGCGTTCAAAGATGGAAGACATTTCGCTTAGATGACTTTCCAGGCGATCTAACTCTTCAGCTATATCAAGTTTTTGTGCAAGATAAACGAGCTCTTGCTCTAGCCGGTTTTGATCAAAATCTAAAAGCAGTTCTTCTATACGTAGTTGCAGTTTTTCCTTTATTGCAGCTAACACCTGTGGTTGTCGGACACGCACTTGTTTAACAATGGTTTCAACCTCTGCGCACTTTTCTTGCAGGATCTTTTCTAAACGTTGACCTTCTGTAGATCGCATATCGATAAGCTGATCGGTCGCATTTTTGAAAAATTCAAAACATGCGGTATGAAAGCTCTCCATATCGACCTGTGCAGTATGTACCACGCCAGGCCAGACCAGCATATCCATTGCTTTAGTCAGTTCA
>CAJHZF010000134.1_pt1 | contig 11896 bp, 10 predicted proteins | sample 9198891 | NCBI WGS metagenome assembly CAJHZF01 (sample SAMEA7708349, study PRJEB35096) | sediment metagenome | biome: marine neritic benthic zone biome [ENVO:01000025]; feature: sediment [ENVO:00002007]; material: shallow marine sediment [ENVO:03000034] sea grass bed [ENVO_01000059] ...
CCTCACTGGGCCTCTGCACTTGAAATTTGAAGGCGGCAAGACAGAAATTTATGTGGACATTCATGCATTGGCGGTTCCAGAATACCGATTTTCCATAATTGCAGATGATCTCACACTGGGGCCACTCATGGCCCAGGTCACAGAAGAAGTTCCCATCGAAGGCTATTCAAACCTAAACGTAAATTTAAATACACATGGAAACACACCCCACGAATTAGCATCAAACCTATCAGGCGATCTAGACTTTGGGTTGGAAAATGCACGTATACCAAGAAAGTATATCGATCTGCTGTTCGTTGACACATTAGGTTGGGCGATCTCGGCAACCATGGCAAGAAAATCACATACCAATCTCAATTGTATAATGATGACATTTGGTATCAATCACGGCGAAGTGAAAAGTGAGACCGTTCTTGCCGATGGCCCGAATCTGAGCCTTGCCGGACAAATCGACATGGACCTGAGCAAGGAAACATTGGATATTGTATTGCTACCCAAACAGAAAAAACGCGTATTATCATCTTCGACCCCAGTCAAGATTCAGGGACCTATGAAAAATCCTAAATTTAGTGCAATCCCGGCCAAAGCCGCGGCGGCGGAGATTGGTTCGATGACGTTATTCTCCCCTGTGTTTATTCCGCTGCGACTAGGTGAGGCAATATGGCGGTTGATGTCCGATGGTGACAAGTTAGGGGGTGGTTGCGCTGATGTTGAACAGTTACAAAAAGCCTCAAAATAAAACTCTCATGCATAAGAAAATAACGTCAGCAAGCAAACTTTACAATCATGCTAGCTGTAAAGATCGCTGAAGCAAAGCAACCTAAGCTATGTTCTGTAACAAACATGAAAAAGTTTCACATCGGTAGCCTTTAAAAATGCAATACCGATTAATTTTACTACTGTTTTTTTGCAGCTATGTAATTTTTAGTTGTTCCAGCGTTATTTGGGACGAAGTCGATTTAATGCCGGCACCCGATGTCTATGGTGATGGCATGTTGGATCCATTACCAAACACTGACCCCATGCAGCAAATACCCTATCAGGGTTTGCTGTATGCAACCGATCGCAAGCCAGCTTTGGAAGGGGATAATGAGAAATATTATTTAAATGAACGCGGTTTGTTGCTTCGCTTGGGTATAGCACACATATCGTTACACGAACCAGACGTCGACTGGGAGGAAGTTCGTAAAATTTCTTTGCTCAAAAACCGTACCGACAAGTATCCCCTGAAGGTAAAGGGTGTAGAGGAATTTGGCATACTTGAAGACAGCATACCTGGGTTTGCCATGCGAGAGGATTATGATGCAGAAGCTCTTGACGGGGATGAAGAGTTTGCTAATGCGGTTAATGCACAATTAAAAAGATCGAAACGCAAACACATCTATATATATGTGCATGGTTACAAAGTTGTTTTTGAAAATCCGATACTGGTTGCAACCGAGCTATGGCATTTTCTCGGTTATGACGGCGTGATGATCGGGTACGCCTGGCCATCAACGCCCAGTAAATGGGCCTATCTTAAAGACACCGATACTTCCAATGGGTATGCAAGACATTTTCGCAAGCTTCTGGAATATCTAGGTGAACAAACCGATGCAGAAGAAATTCATATTATCGGCTACAGCAACGGAACACGTTTGGTAGCCCGTGCCTGTGAACAATTGGCGTTGATGAATCACGACAAAAGCCGCGAAGAAATTCATGCCAAACTCCGGATTGGTAATCTAATTCTTACAGGTAGTGATTTAGATCGAGAGGTATTTGGGGCATACCTAGCCGATGGCGCGTTAGATGTGCCACGTCATATGAGTATATATGTCTCTGATAAAGATAAGGCACTTGGTTTCGCACGTTGGTTAACACGCCACGAGCGACTTGGACAGATGATTGATGCTGAAAGGCTTCCCCCTGCAGCGCATCGCTTATTAACAGAGCATAAGGATCATATTAGTGTTATAGATGTGTCGGATGCAGAGGGCTCTGATACGGGTAATGGTCATAGCTATTTTCGCGACAGTCCCTGGGCGAGTAGCGATATCCTCATGATGCTGGCCTATGATCTGAATACTGAACAGCCTGGATTAGTGCTAAAGCCAACCATGCCAGTATGGCAATTTCCAGATGATTATATACAACGATTATGGAATGTACTTGCAGAAGTGAATCCGGAATTTCGAAGTGCATTCATGTCTCACGTAGAAAAATAGATCATGCAATTGTTGTAAAAAGATTGCGTGGGTGCTTCGAAATTAAAAGATGTACGTGAGTTACCTTGAAGTGGTTCCTTGATTAATACAAAGAAGTGGAGAGCGGATATGAAATTAGTTAGTGCATTAGTGGTTGCACTTACAGCATCTATCCTGACCACAGGTTGTGGAACGATCTACTCTGCTGCAGTTGACAAAAGAAATGTGAAAACCATAGCAAGTGATACTTCGATAAAATCGAAGATCATGAAGAAGTTGAGTGAGGACAAATCCTCAGATCTACTGAATGTCTCTGTGACAAGTTATGAGGGTGATGTGTTTCTGGTTGGTGAATATGAATCAGTTGTACAGAGGGATCGTTTTGTTGCTGCTGCAAAAGCGATTGAGGGTGTAGCATCCATCTCCTCTTATTTTGTAAAAGCGGATAAAAATCATCCATGTGGCACAAAACAGAACGTTGGTATAACAGCAAAGGTTAAGACTAGTCTAATTAAAGACAAATCAATCTGGTCAACTAATGTGAATGTGAAAACTATGCAGTGCCAAGTTGTGCTGTGGGGCACTGTTGGAAAAGCAGAAGAAGTTGAGAAATCGGTCTCACATGCCAAGGCAGTTGAAGGCGTCCAGTCAGTCAAGTCATTCTTGAAGTCTAAGAAGCACTAGGCACAGAAAAATGGCAAAATTGTAAATTACTCCCGTTTGGGAGGCAGGGTTCGGAGGTTCAAATCCTATCGCCAGCTCCATCCCATTTACCAAGGTTCTACTACCAAGCTCATATGTCAATTGGTTAAAGAAGAATTCTTTTTCACAAGAAATTACCCCCCCGGGGGGCAAAACTTCATTGTTTATAAAAGCAGGTAGGGATCCTAATCGAGAAGATTTTTAATAATTTTGAGAATTTGAAAGTATTCTTATATATAGAGTCAACGTCCGCTAACGACCCAAAGCGGACATCCAAAATTTCTCAGAATTCCAATTTATAAAGTTAATTTCTAATCGATGCTTTTTGTAGAACGGTAAAATCCCATACATGATGGCCACTAAACCCGTTCTGGTCCTACAACTGCGGCCTGAAAACGTGATTTCAGACAGCGAATACGCCTGTTTCCTAAAATATAGTGGATTGCGGGCTGAGGACACCTGCAGAAGACGCATCGAAAATCACGGCATCCCCGGCAACCTGGATCTTGATGATTATTCCGCAATCATTGTCGGTGGCAGCCCGTACGATATCAGCACCGCCGAAGACAAGAAATCCTCTGCCCAGAAAAAGATCGAATCCGATTTCAACAGGCTACTGCAACAGGTAATTACCCTGGACTTCCCCTTTCTTGGTGCCTGCTCCGGCAATGGACTGCTGGGTAATTATCTCGGCACCCGTATCTCAACCAAGTACGGTGAAGCCGTCGGCTGCGTCACGCTGGACATCACCGAAGCAGGCAAACAGGATAAATTACTCAAAGGTTTCCCGTCGCAAATCGACGTGTTGCTCGGCCACAAGGAAGCCGTCGACACCACGCCCGAGGGCGCGACTTTACTGATGACCGGCCACGATTGTCCGGTACAGATGTTCCGCATTGGCGAAAACGTGTACGCCACCCAGTTCCACCCTGAAGGCGACGCCCAGGAATTCATATTGAGGATCGACACCTACCAAAATCACGGCTATTTCGAACCCCATGAAGCGGATGATTTAAAAAAGAAAGTCCTCCAGAAATCCACACCGTATGCTCAGGAAATACTCAGGCGGTTTGTGGAAAAATACTATTGCTGAAGGAAATAAAATAAAGGGATCAGTCCCCCATATTTAGCTAGTTATCAGTTATATAGAATGAAATTAGTTTTTTATGTTATTGGATTAATAGTCTTGCTTATTGCTGGCTACATTGCGTATTTAGCAGCAACGTATATTGATGAATCGGTAACTGCTGGCTCAGCGTATGGATTTGAAATAGGTTCATCAAAGAAACAATCTGTCCAGAATGTAAAAAATTTACTGGATAAATATCCAAATCTTGTAATTTATTACAGCTATGGGGAAAAAGCTGGTGATAATGAAACTGTTTATCCAATTGATAATGTATATTCTAAGATAGAGGCACAAAATCATTGGACATTATTGCTGGATGGAGAAGGTGAATTTTTTAATGTTATCAAACTCGATTTTAATGATAAAAAGCTAATAAGAATCTATAGACATCGTAAATATTTTGAGCTGCCATAATGTCCGCTAACGACCCAAAGCAGTTATTCATGTAAATAAAAGAATTTGTGTAAAATTAGCGCGATAATATCTTTATCGAACAACCATGTAATGCAGGCATCAAAAACTAGTTCAAGACTGATTTTTCTTGGCCTACTTTTCACAATTCTGTTGGAACCATGCTTTGCCCTAGATTTTGAACCTCGGCAATGGAGCCATCTTCCTATTAGAACAAATTTTTTTGGAGTAGCTTATGCTTACACCGATGCAGATATTTCAGTTGACCCTATAATCTCGCTAGAAGATGTGGAACTGGAAAAACAAACCTGGGTTGGTAGATATATCCGCACATTTGAGTTGTTTGATAAATCTGGACGTATCGATGTCACACAAGGCTACATTCACGGGGAATGGAAAGGTTTATTGGAAGACGTGCCTGCGTCGACCTCCAGAAGTGGTTTGTCTGACACGTTTTTGCGAATTGCATTTAATTTGTATGGTGGGCCACCGTTGCAAAAAAAGGAGTTTGCAGCTTATCGATCCAATGTCGAGGTTGATACTATCGTCGGATTGGGATTAGCGGTGCGTTTACCCACGGGAGAGTACGAAGAAGATCAACTGATTAATTTGGGACAAAATCGTTTTATATATCGACCTCAAGTTGGCATTTCTCATACGCGAGGGAAATGGAACATAGAACTTACCGGCGAAGTGGCCTTTCATGCAGACAATGATGATTTTTTTAATGGGAAAACGCGTGAACAGGATTCGACTTATATTATTCATGGGCATCTTACGCACAGTTTTCGCCCAGGAGTCTGGTTAGGTGCAGCCATTGCTTATGACTATGTTGGTGAAAACAGTATAGATGGAGTTGACAGTGACGATAAAAAGGAAAACATTGGCTGGGCGCTAAGATTTGCTTATCCAATCAATCGGCAATCTGGATTCAATGTCAGCTATATTGGCACCCGCAGGCAAAAATCGATAGGCAGTGACTCTGATACATTAGCAGCAAGCTTGTCATTTTCATGGTGAATGACCGCTATTGGCCGAAAGCAGACATTTGGTAAAGAAATTTAGGACATATTAGGTTGGAAATCTCAAATCAAGTCTGCAATATGTCCGCTAACGACCCAAAGCGGACATTCGTTATCTTCAGGAGGTAACTACAATTATGTCACCTAATAATAATAAAAAACTACCATCAATCGTAATAATATTTGGGGTCATTGTCGTATTTGCTGTTGTTTGGGTTTTTTATGGTGAGGCGATACACAAACAATGGCGGTTATTTCGCAATGTCGTCCCAGAAGGTTTCGCAATTAGCAATGGGCGCTTAGAAGCTGAAGAAATCGATATTTCGACAAAATATGCAGGGCGTGTAGATAAAGTTTTATTTCGCGAGGGCGATTTCATAGATGCTAATGAAATTGTCGCACACATGGACACAAAAACATTACAAGCCCAGTTAAAACAAGCAGAAGCTAAAGTTGAACAAGCAAAAAGAGAACGCGACCAAGCTCATGCGATTGTGCAAGTACGTGAAAGCGAATATTCATTAACAAAAAAAGAACTAAATCGTTCCTTAAAAATTTACAAAGGAGATCCTGGTGCTATTTCAGTAGAAGATATCGATCGTGATCGAAGTCGCACCCAAACCGCAAAAGCAGCATTAGCTGCGGCCGAAGCTCAAGTTGATACTTCAGAAGCAATTATTAATGCTGCTATTGCAGAAACAGAGCGTTTGAAAGTAGATATTGAGGATGGAATTTTACGTACACCTCGCCGAGTACGTATTCAATATCGATTGGCTGAACCAGGAGAAGTATTACCGGCTGGAGGTAAGATTTACACCACTATTGATCTTTCAGATGTCTACATGACTTTGTTTTTTCCAGAGACAATAGTTGGAAGAATTGCTATAGGCGCAGAAGCGCGAATTATATTCGATGCAGCACCAGAGCTTGTAATACCAGCCAATGTCTCATTTGTTGATGCAAAATCTCAATTTACTCCGAAAACTGTAGAAACGAGGACTGAACGAGAAAAATTGATGTTTCGTACTAAAGTTCAAATTGATCCTGAGCTATTAAAAAAATATGAACCGATTGTAAAGACAGGACTTCCAGGCATTGCTTACGTTCATTTGAACCCAGATATTGAGTGGCCACCTCATCTTCAGCCAATACTTCCTAAACAGAGAACAATCACACCTTGATTGCTCAACTTTCTGAAATTACACATAATTATGGCAAGCGAATTGCACTTACTATTGATCATCTAACAGTCCCAAGTAAGTGTATTGCCGGTGTGATTGGTCCAGATGGTGTTGGTAAGTCAACATTGTTGGGTTTAATAGCAGGCGCAAAAAAAATATAAACAGGTTTAGTTGAAATATTAGGCGGCAATATTCAGGACCGTCAATTTCGTAATCGTATTTGTCCACACATTGCTTATATGCCCCAAGGATTGGGGAAAAATCTTTATTCAAGTTTATCTGTTTTCGAAAACGTCGACTTTTTTGGGCGATTGTTTGGTAAATCGCGTACTGAAAGGATTTGGCGCATCAAAGAACTATTAGAAATTACAGGACTTGCATCATTTGCTAAACGTCCAGCCGGAAAATTATCTGGTGGTATGAAACAAAAACTTGGTCTGTGTTGTGCGTTAATCCATGATCCAGAACTATTAATTTTGGATGAGCCTACTACTGGGGTTGACCCTTTGTCTCGTAGACAATTTTGGGAATTCATTGAGCGTATTCGCTTACGTCAACAAAATATGAGCGTAATTGTCGCGACAGCTTATATGGAAGAAGCAAATAATTTTGATTATCTAATTGCAATGGATGCAGGAAAAGTATTAGCTGCTAGTAGTCCCACTGAATTGAAGTTAAAAACAGGTAGAGATGATTTAGATGCAGCATTTATTGAATTACTACCAGAGGAAAAACGTCGCAAACATGAGGAATTACATATACCTCCACGCGCAATTCAAGCAAAAAATAATATTGTTATCGAAGCTAAAGAACTCACGAAAAATTTTGGCAATTTTACAGCAGTAAATCATGTTAGTTTCAAAATCGAACGCGGCGAAATCTTTGGCTTTTTAGGTTCTAATGGCTGCGGCAAAACCACAACAATGAAAATGCTCACGGGTTTATTGCCCGCAAGTGAAGGTGAAGCATGGTTGCTCGGTAGCCCTATAAATGCACGCGACCTCGGAACACGTAAAAAAGTAGGATACATGACGCAATCTTTCTCGCTATATACTGAGCTTACTGTTAGCCAAAATTTAGAATTACACGCACGATTATTTCATTTGCCAGTCCAAAAAATAGCTTTACGTGTAAGTGAGATGATTCAGCGATTTTCTTTAGAAGAATTTGAAAATGATTTAGCAGCAAATCTCCCCTTAGGTATACGCCAACGATTATCCTTAGCCGTAGCAATGATTCATAATCCAGAAGTATTAATTCTTGATGAGCCAACCTCAGGTGTAGATCCAGTCGCTAGAGATAGATTTTGGGAACTCCTGATTCAACTGTCTAGAGAAGATGGTGTAACAATTTTTATATCTACTCATTTCATGAATGAAGCAGAGCGTTGTGATCGTATTTCATTAATGCATGCTGGAACTGTACTAGCTCAAGATAGTCCTGATGCATTAGTGAAATTGCGTAATGTAAATACACTTGAAGAAGCTTTTATTGATTATCTTAAAGAGGCAGCAAATCTTAGTAAATTTGAAAAAGAGATCACTGATTTACCAAAAACCAACAATGAAAGTGCTAAGCAAGATTTAACAACTGCTAAAGTATCAACAAATCGTTTGCAACGAATGTGGGCTTATGCGCTTCGAGAAACGATGGAAATAAAACGAGATCCAATACGTTTAGCATTCGCATTACTTGGCCCAATGATTCTTATGTTGGTTTTTGGATATGGAATATCTTTTGATGTTGAAGAATTGCGTTATGCGGTGCTTGATCGAGATGGTACACCTGCAAGCCGTAATTATTTAGAACAATACTCAAGCTCTCGTTATTTTAAGCAGCGGCAAATTATTTCAAACTATAACGAACTTGAAAATCGTATGTACTCAGGTGAACTACAGCTTGCGATCGAAATTCCACCAGGTTTTGGCAAAGACTTAAAACGAGATCGACAACCTGAAGTAGGAATTTGGCTTGACGGGGCTAACCCATTTCGTGCAGAAACTAGTCGAGGGTATGCGGAGGGGATTCATTTGAATTATTTATCTAATTTTGCGCGTAGTGAGATTGGAAAAGAAGTTCAACCTTTACCAGTAAATATCGAAACACGCTTTCGTTACAATCAAGCTTTCAAAAGTGTATTTGCGATGGTTCCCGGTACCATCATGCTACTACTTATTTTAATTCCTTCTATGATGACCGCTGTTGGTGTTGTACGCGAAAAAGAACTAGGTTCGATTAATAATCTTTATGCGACACCAGTAACAAAAATTGAATTTCTGTTCGGTAAACAACTTCCTTATATCGTTATTGCCATGATGAGCTTTGTTACTTTAGTAGCCATGGCATTAGTCTTGTTTCAAGTACCACTCAAAGGTGGTGTTTTTGCACTAATACTCGGTGCGTTATTTTGCGTAACTGCGAGTACAGCATTTGGTTTGCTAGTATCAACGTTTGTTAAGAGCCAGATTGCAGCAATTTTTGCTGCTGCGATCTTATCGATTATGCCGACAATTCAATTTTCAGGATATTTATCCCCAGTTTCTTCCCTTTCAGGTGGTGCAAAAGTAATGGGCAGTATTTTCCCCAGTACTTATTTTCAAAATATTAGCGTAGGCACATTTACAAAAGCATTAGGATTTATCGATTTATATGTGAACTATATTGCATTATTAATTTTAATTACTACTTTTGTTTTCTTAAGTTGGCTGTTTCTAAAAGACCAAGATGTATAAACACTTAGATAATATTTATCGATTGGGAATTAAAGAGCTGTTCAGTTTTCGTCATGACATAGTAATGGTTATATTAGTCATTTACACATTTACCTATGCTGTCTATGTGCCAGCCAAAGATGCACAAATGGAATTAAAAAACGCATCTATTGGTATTGTAGATGAAGATCGTTCTCAACTTTCAGGACGTATCTTTGATTCGATGCTACAGCCATATTTTAAACCAGCTGTACAAATCAATTATGATGATATTGATTCAGTAATGGATTCTGGAAAGTTTACTTTTGTTGTTAATATCCCACCAAAATTTGAAGCAGATATATTGGCAAGACGTAATCCAAATATACAAGTAAATGTAGATGCCACTGCAATGACACAAGCTGGCCATGGCGCAAGTTATATTCAAAATATAATTTCCCAAGAAATTAAAGAATATATGATTGATGAGCTTGATCCTTTAAATGAGCCTGTAAATTTTGCTGTTCGCACAAAGTACAATCCCAATTTAAACTCAACTTGGTTTCTTGGTGTGATGCAAATTATTAATATGACCACATTACTTGCAGTCATTTTAACAGGTGCAGCGCTTATTCGTGAAAGGGAACAAGGCACAATTGAGCATTTACTTGTAATGCCAATTACTGTGTTTGAAATTATGACTGCTAAAGTATGGGCAAACGGCCTAGTCATTGTTATAGCAGCAACTCTGTCGCTATTAATAGTAGTTGAACAACTCTTAAATGTTCCAATTAAAGGGTCTGTTCCACTATTTATGCTGGGTACTATAATTTATCTATTTTCTGTTACTGCCCTTGGTATTTTGCTTGCAACTATAGCACGTTCGATGCCTCAGTTTGGTTTACTCGCTTTTCCTATTTTTATGATTATGAATTTACTTTCAGGAAGTTCGACTCCTTTAGAAAGCATGCCCAAGTGGCTGCAAATTACAATGCAAATTTCACCGTCGACACATTTTGTAAATTTTGCGCAAGCTATTCTATATCGTGGCGCAGGTTTCGAAATTGTTTGGAAAGACTTCGTTATGATTGCTTTAATCGGAATTGTGTATTTTTTAGTTGCGTTATTTCGTTTCAGAAAAACAATTACTACGATGCAAGCATAAATAGAGAATCTCATAAAAATTTAGTAAGCTTAATGACCTTACAATTGCAATCAATTAAATGCGTATCTGAAGTACGAGATAAGCTGTAGGTGAACTTATTTAAAGAATGTCTTGAAACTGGGAAGTATGCTCCTGATCGGTATTACCATTGGAGCAGTATTGTATGCATATGCGCCAATACTATATCGCACTGCCGATGATGAGCCACCCGCAAATCTTATAATTGTATCGGACAAGATTCATACCTCCGGGCAGCCAACAAATGCCCAGCTTGGAGGGTTAAAGAGTGCCGGTTACGAGTTAGTAATTAACCTATCTCCACCTCAAGTATTTGGTTCACTTCATCAAGAAGGAGGACTTGTGGCGCAAACTGGACTCAAGTATGTAAACATTCCAGTAGACTGGCATAACCCAAGCTATGATGACTTTAAATTTTTCAGTGAAATTATGAAAAAATCACAATCAAGGCGCTTACTTGTTCATTGCCAAGTAAATAAACGAGCATCACTTTTCACATTTTTATATAGAGTGATATACGAAAGAGTTGAACCAGATGAGGCCTATGAAAATGTCATCAAGGTTTGGGAACCAGACCCACATTGGTTAGAGTTTGCTAAAAACGTACTTGCTAAAAAAAGATAAATTATGAGTTTTTATAGCAATCTTTTTATATTGTTTGAATGACCGCTTTTAGCCGAAAGCGGACTTAACGCAATCTACTTAGGGTCAACCGATTGTATTTTACAAATGTATATACAGGCATACGTGCAACTTAGTCCATTCTCTTTACCATTATATCTGCCATGGCCTGCCACATAGGCACATCTATCTTATGATGCATTAAGTTTATTGCCTTTAATACATGGACGAAATGGAAACTACCTTCCTGCACTCTCAAACGTCAGATTTAGACATAATTCAGACTATTGCCAAGCAGACCGTTGACCAAAGTTATCGGTATTTTCTTGGTGATCAAACAGTGGATAATTATCTGGTCAGTGGAAAGCTCGATCAATATTTATCGAACAATATTGACAATACTTGGGTGTTATCTATTGATCATACAATAGTAGGATTTGCAATCTGCATTGATAATGTCATCGACTTTATGATGATTGATGTCGATTATCACCGTCAAGGTTTGGGGACAAAGCTTCTTCAATACTGTGAAAGCTTTTTATTTAAGAAACATCAGATAATTGCGCTTGAAAGTTTTGAAGAAAATACCAAAGCGACTAAATTTTATCAGGCTAATAACTGGGAGATAACTGAAAAATATAGAGACCCCAAAGCCAACGCCATTAAAATTATTTTTCGTAAAAAATTCTACACCGTTGAGGAGCAGCAGAGGCAAACTGCGATTCGTGCAAATCCATATCATTAATTGCTTTGGTTAAGAAAAAATGGGAA
>CAJHZF010000248.1_pt1 | contig 11883 bp, 10 predicted proteins | sample 9198891 | NCBI WGS metagenome assembly CAJHZF01 (sample SAMEA7708349, study PRJEB35096) | sediment metagenome | biome: marine neritic benthic zone biome [ENVO:01000025]; feature: sediment [ENVO:00002007]; material: shallow marine sediment [ENVO:03000034] sea grass bed [ENVO_01000059] ...
ATCCTCTGCAAGTGCGCCTCGTTGCACTTTCATTTTATTTGCTGTTTGCCAAGTACGTGTAATTACTTCTCCTACTCTACCCATGGCCTGTGAATCGGAAGCGATCATGCTAAATGCGCCCATATCATGAAGAATATCTTCTGCCGCTATGGTTTCTTTGCGGATGCGCGATTCTGCAAACGCCACATCTTCTGGAATATTTGGATCTAAGTGATGGCAGACCATCAACATATCTAAGTGTTCATCAATAGTGTTTACAGTGTAGGGTCGAGTTGGGTTTGTACTGGATGGCAAAACGTTTGCTTCACCACAGACGCGAATAATGTCTGGAGCATGTCCGCCGCCTGCACCTTCGGTATGGTAAGTATGAATAGTGCGGTCTTTAAATGCTGCAATAGTATCTTCGACGAAACCTGACTCATTTAAGGTATCAGTATGAATTGCTACTTGAATATCATATCTGTCTGCACAATCTAGGCAGTTGTCAATTGCGGCCGGTGTAGTACCCCAATCCTCGTGTAGCTTGAGTCCCATTGCACCCGCTTCAACTTGTTCATCCAATGCGTTCGGCAAACTTGCATTACCTTTACCAAGATAACCAAGATTCATCGGTAATGTATCTGCAGCTTCTAACATGCGATGTATATTCCACGGGCCAGGTGTACAGGTTGTGGCATTGGTGCCTGTAGCGGGCCCTGTACCACCGCCAAGCATTGTCGTGACACCTGACATTAATGCATCTTCTATTTGTTGCGGACATATAAAATGTATATGAGCATCAATGCCTCCTGCAGTAAGTATTTGCCCTTCACAAGCAATTGCTTCTGTACCTGGACCGATAACGATATTTACATCGGGCTGAACATCGGGATTACCAGCCTTACCTATACCTGCTATACGACCATCTTTTATGCCTATATCTGCTTTTACAATGCCCCAATAATCAATAATTAAGGCATTAGTGATGACAGTATCCACTGCATCTTTCGAAGAAGCCTGACTTTGCCCCATACCATCTCGAATTACTTTGCCACCACCAAATTTAACTTCTTCACCGTAAGTTGCAGAATCCTTTTCAACTTCAATAACAAGTTCAGTATCGGCTAAACGTAAACGGTCGCCTACAGTGGGGCCATACATTTCTGCATAGGCTTGGTGTGATATTTTTGCCATATTAATTAATCAAGTTGCCCCATAATTTTTGCATTAAACCCAAACACGATCCTATTGCCAGCATATTCTACTAGCGAAACTGAACGTTCCTGCCCGGGCTCAAAGCGCACAGCAGTACCTGCTGGAATATCGAGACGTCTACCTTTTGCTACCTCGCGATCAAACTTCAATGCAGAATTCGTTTCATAAAAATGATAGTGCGATCCAACTTGTATAGGACGATCACCAGTATTCGCAACAGTAATTGAGATCGTGTTGCGCCCATCGTTAATCTCAAGCTCACCCTCTGACGCTATCAATTCACCGGGAATCATATCAGCACCTCATTCATAATATTGGGTTGTGTACCGTTACAAGTTTTGTTCCGTCCGGGAAGGTTGCCTCCACTTGTACCTCATGAATCATTTCGGCAATTCCATCCATAACATCATCATGCGATAAAAGTGTACGTCCATACTCCATTAATTCCGCAACACTTTTACCAGCACGAGCGCCCTCTAATATTGCGGAAGAAATGTATGCAATCGATTCTGGATAATTCAGTTTTATACCATTTTGCTTTCTTCTTTCTGCAAGTAAGCCTGCAGTAAATATTAATAGCTTATCTTTTTCACGGGGAGATAGTTCCATACATATTCCTACTGTTATTATCTGTTTATGTTGCCCAAATCCTAGGCGCACAAGGCTGTTTATCTAATAATTTAGAACGAACTCGATCCCATATTTCTACAAAACATTCACGTATTGTTATTGCATTTGAATCTAAACAGCGGCATATCAGCATTTCACCAATTAAAGTAACACTCAAATTACACACATGTTTGATTATATTTTGTATTTCACTTTGCGCTTCAAGCAAGTCCAATGTCGATCTGCTTACAATAGTAAAAATACCCATTACCGGCTTGCCGCCCAACCCCCAATATGAATTAAACACCTCTGCACGATTATGTATGTTTGTTCGATCAATTAACAAAGGTTCATGACACCTCCAAATCTCAAAGGATTGCTTAAACATGCCTTGAGTAAATAATTCTTTACTGGCTGGTCGGCCAAAACTCACAATTTCCCAGCCAAAAAATTTTGCATTTTCATCTAAATTTACAATGGTTTTAGATTGTACTCTGCAGCCATCAAATAAAATTGTTTCTTGGGGTAGCCATTCTAGAGTCGCAGAATTTTGAACGGTTAGTGACTGAGTTTGCCAAGCTGTCAAACCTGCTGAGCGATAAAACTTATTGGCTGCTGGTGTTGTAATCAATACAGAAGTATTTGATGTGCATTCCACGTCGATATGCAATGAATCTCCTCCAACAACACCACCTGGTGGATGTAGTATATAAAGGTGACAGGTACCATTCTTTTCTGGATAAAATGGTCTTTGTACGGTCAACGGGCCAATGTGACGCCGCTTGCTTAAAACTGTTTTGCCATTATTGGCGGTAAAGCCAAGACAAAGTTTGGCTTCCCAAAGTGAATTGGGTTGCAAGTCCTTTATACAATCGACATCAACTTTTTCCGCGATGGTTACCATTATTATTATGCGAGCCAGATGCTTTTGCCGACTTATTTTTTACAAGACTATTCCAAGCATACACAGCAAAACCCACACAACCCAATAGAATTAATAGGCCCCAACTAGAAAAAGCATGATATAGGATCTGATGCATAAATTCTGGAACATCAGGTTTTCCATGTCCCAAATGTGCAAAGGACGTATATGGAAAGAACATGCTAAATAAAATACAACTTTTAAAATATTTTATAATTTGCATACTATAAAACTCCTCTTTCTTGTTCACTTAAATTATACTTTTAAGTAACGGTCAATTAAATCTTCCCCTAATGATTCTATATTCCCGGCGAAGACCATTCTCCCTTTCTCCATAATACTAAAATAATTTGCTACTTTTTTTGCAAAAGGCAATTTTTGTTCTACCAGCAAAACGGTTAAACCTAGTTCTTTATTTAGTCTTTTGATGATGTCACCAATTTCTGAAACAATATTGGGTTGTATGCCTTCAGTTGGCTCATCCAAAATCAATAATTCGGGTTCAATTGCAAGGGCTCGACCAATTGCCAGTTGTTGTTGTTGTCCTCCTGATAAGTCTCCACCTCTTCGATTAAGCATCTCTTTCAACACCGGAAAAAGTTCAAAAATTATACTGGGTAATTTTTTCAATTTATCTCGTCGCGAATTCAATCCAGTAAGAAGATTTTCTTCTACGGTGAGTTGAGAAAATATTTCTCTACCTTGCGGCACGTACCCTACTCTATTCCTTGCCCTTTGTTCCGCTGCCTTTGATGAGAAATCAATACCATTAATGTTAATTTTCCCATTAGATATTGGTTCTAAACCCATAATGCACTTCAGCAAAGTTGTTTTGCCAACACCATTTCTACCCATCAGACACATACATGCGCCAAAATCAATATCAAGATCGATATTCCAAAGCGTATGACTCTCCCCATAGAAGTGATCTAGATCATTAATCGCCAGCATATTTTATTCGCCTAAATACACTTCAATTACCTTAGGATCATTTTGTACACTTTCCATTGACCCTTCTGCTAGTACCCTGCCCTGATGAAGAACCGTAACACGTTTGGCAATAGACCGTACAAATTCCATATCATGCTCTACAACTACTACCGAATGTTTTTCTGCTAGCGAGATAAGTAACTCAGCAGTATGCTCCGACTCCTGCTTTGTCATGCCTGCTACGGGTTCGTCGACTAATAAAAGCTTTGGATTCTGCATTAAAAGCATGCCTATCTCTAACCATTGTTTTTGGCCATGCGACAATTCACCAGCATCTCGTTGACTATGTTTATCTAAATCAATTGTCTTTAGCACTTCTTGAATTCTGTCATCATCTTCGTCTGTAATTTTAAAAAACAGGTTCTCAAATACCTTTCTACGCCCTTCTAATGCAAGTTTTAAATTCTCATACACAGTATGATGTTCAAATACTGTTGGTTTTTGAAATTTCCGCCCTATCCCAAGATTGGCAATCTCGGCCTCGCTCATGATAGTTAAATCCGTCATGTCATCAAATATTACTTTGCCTTCGTCAGGACGCGTTTTACCAGTAATAATATCCATCATCGTTGTTTTACCCGCGCCATTTGGACCTATGATGCTGCGTAGTTCATTTTTATTAACATAAAGACTCAAATTATCGATCGCCTTAAAACCGTCAAAACTTACAGAGACCCCATTTAAATACAAAATTGTATCGCTAGGAACGTGTGAAAGCGTGACACCACTTGGCTGTAATTCATTCATTATTTGGTCTTAAGTGAAGAATAATAGTTTTATAGAATTTATTGTTTGGCGAAGAAACGCTCTTAAATGCGCCCACAATGCCATGTGGTAAAAATAGAGTTACTACGACAAATAAACCTCCAAGCATAAATAACCAAACTTCAGGGGCTGCCGCAGTAAAATATGTTTTTGCAAAATTAACTACGATAGCACCTAACACTGCACCATAAAGCGTTCCGCGACCACCTATTGCAACCCAAATTACAAGCTCGATTGAGTTGATTGGCGCAAATTCTCCAGGATTAATAATTCCAACCTGTGGTACATATAAGGCTCCCGCTATACCTGCCAGCATCGCAGAAATCACAAATACAAATAACTTTACATACTCATCTCTATAACCCAACGCCCTTACTCGACCCTCTGCGTCTCTTATTGCAGTAATTAAGCTACCTAAACGCGACTGCACAATAAATTTGCAAATTAAATAACCTATTGCAACTGCGATAGCCGAACAAATAAATAAAAAGTTTCGTGTTGAATCAGCTTGCAAATCAAATCCTAATAAATCTTTAAAGTCTGTAAGTCCATTATTCCCACCAAATCCAAAATTATTACGGAAAAAAGCAAGCATTAAGGCATAAGTTAATGCCTGCGTCATGATGGATAAATACACTCCCGTAACACGTGATCGAAAAGCTAACCAACCAAATACAAAAGCCAATAAACCAGGAACAAGCAATACCATCAACATGGCGAACCAAAATTGATCAAACCCATACCAAAACCAAGGCAGTTCTTTCCAATTTAAAAACACCATAAAATCAGGCAGCACTGGGTGACCATAAACACCTCGCTCCCCTATTTGACGCATTAGGTACATACCCATTGCATAACCACCTAAACCAAAGAACGCTGCATGTCCCAAACTTAATATTCCCAAATATCCCCAAACCAAATCTAGTGCTATCGCTAAAAGTGCATACGTTAAGTACTTGCCCATCAGAGTTACAACATATGTTGAAACATGAAAAGCAGAAGATGAGGGGACTAGTAAATTACAAACGGGGACAATAACTGTTACCATAAGCAAAATAGCTAAAAAATATCTGCCACCTTTATCATGCTCTAACAATCGGTAAATTAATGGTTTGTAACTCATAATTAGCTTTCAGCCGCTCTTCCTTTCAAAGCAAACATTCCACGCGGATATTTTTGAATAAATAAAATAATAAAAATTAAAACTAAAATTTTTGCAAATACTGCACCGGTAAATGGCTCCATAAACTTGTTAGCAATACCCAGTGTCATTGCACCAAAAAAAGTTCCCCATAAATTTCCCACGCCGCCAAAAACAACAACCATAAATGAATCTACTATGTAAGACTGACCCAAATTCGGTCCCACATTTGTGAGTTGGCTTAAAGCCACACCGCCAATTCCTGCGATGCCAGACCCTAAACCAAAAGTTAGAGAGTCTACCCAGTTGGTTCGAATACCCATTGCCTTAGCCATATTTCTATTTTGTGTTACTGCACGCATTTGCAATCCAAAAGAAGTTTTCTTAAAAAGCCATAACAAACCAAATAACACCAACAAGGCAAAAATAACGATGTACATTCGGTTATACGTCAGTGATAAGGCGGGGTTGAATTCATAAGACCCACTCATCCATGCAGGTGTTATTACGGATCGGTTTAATGGCGAAAAAACAGACCTCACTGCTTGTTGCAGTATTAGGCTAAGGCCAAATGTGGCCAATAGTGTTTCTAAGGGGCGCCCATATAAAAAACGAATTATGCCGCGCTCTATGCCGATACCTATAAGTCCTGTAACAATAAATGCTGCGGGAATTGCAACAAATAACGAGAATTCAATAGCATTTGGCATGATCTGTTGAACAACAAAAGTTGTATAGGCACCAAGCATCAACATTTCTCCATGCGCCATATTGATGACGCCCATTACGCCAAATGTAATTGCCAAACCAACGGCAGCAAGTAACAAAACAGAACCGAGACTTAGCCCAAAAAATATGTTCTCTATTTGCTTATAAAATCCTACTTTAAGATTTGTGCTATCTAATGCTGAAGTTACAGCAGCTAACAATCTCGCATCTGTTACTGACGTAGGTTTATTTTCAAAATTATTTTTTAGATCTTCGAGTATGACCCGAACTTCTGAATAGAGTGAACCAGATAATGTATTGATTGCGTTGAGCTGTAATTCTGGATCATTAGATTTCGCTTCAGCTGCCGCAATACATACATTCATCAATTCTTTTACATCTGCATCTTTTTCTTTTTGTATTGCATTTCTTAACACTTCTATTGAAGAAACACTAAGATTTTTCAAAATATTTCTTGTTGCATCCAAACGTATTTTTTTATCTTTGTTATATATAGTAAGAGTTGCAATTTTGTCATTAAGCAATCTTCTAAGTTTGTTATTTATACCAACTTTCTTATACTCTTTTCTAAGCTCTTTTTTTGTTTTTGACCCTAACAGCTCATCTGTCAATGGATCAAAAATTTCCAAAGTTCTTGACTTACTTTCTGAAACTTTGACAATTTGTTTGTCCTTTTTGTTGTAATAGATATTTCCTTCCAACAGCTTAGCAAGAATGCTCACAGCAGACTTATTTCCTGAGTTTGCTATAGCTGATATAGCTAAAGATTTGTCATCAAAACTTTTCGAGGTTAGAAGTAAAAAACTACTTTGAATAGAATCTATTTCCTGGCTTTGTTCTTCAGCACAAATGCTGTTAAATGAAATTAAAATAAATAAAAATAAAGCAATTAAATACTTCATATTGAGAAAGCATTATAGAGGTATTTTAGATGCTAACCACCCTCACAGCTTAAGAGTGGTTAGCGTGATGATGTTTTAGATGAAACTGTTTTGCCTAGACATTAGTAATTTTGTCCAGAACATTTTTTAGTTTCAGTATTGAAGTTCCCGCACTTAATCGGATCAGCCCAATCGGCAACAATGACCTTGCTGTCAGGTAACCAATCCGTCCAAGCATCACCTTTAACGACTCCATCCGTAGACCATACGATATCAAACTGCCCATCATCTTGGATTTCTCCAATTAAGACAGGTTTAGACAGATGGTGATTGGTATTCATTACAGCAATGCCGCCAGTGAGATTAGGGACTTCAATACCGTATAACGCTGGACGAACTTTATCTACTTCTGTTGTGCCTGCTTTCTCAACAGCCTTTGCCCACATTTTAAAACCAATATAAGTCGCTTCCATAGGATCATTGGTAACTCGATCCTCGTTTTTAATAAAGCCATGCCATGTTTCAATGAACTTATCATTCTCTTCAGATTCTGAGCTCATGAAATAATTCCATGCAGCAAGGTGGCCCACGAGTGGTGCAGTATCTATACCAGACAATTCTTCTTCTCCAACTGAGAATGCCACGACTGGAATATCTTCTGCAGAGAGACCTTGGTTACCTAATTCTTTATAAAAGGGAACATTAGCATCACCATTAATGGTTGATACTACAGCAGTCTTCTTTCCGGCTGACCCAAATGCTTTGATATTCGATACGATAGTTTGCCAGTCAGAATGGCCAAACGGAGTGTAGTTGATCATGATATCTTCTTCTGCAACTCCTTTTTGCTTTAAATAAGACTCAAGGATTTTGTTAGTAGTACGCGGATAAACATAATCTGTTCCTGCTAACACCCAACGTTTAGCACCAACTTCATTCATTAAGTAGTCAACCGCAGGTATTGCTTGTTGATTTGGTGCAGCACCAGTGTAAAAAACATTTTTCGAAGACTCTTCACCTTCATATTGGACTGGATAAAATAACAGCCCATTTAGTTCCTCGACTACAGGCAGTACCGATTTACGAGATACTGAAGTCCAACAACCAAAAATCACATCAACTTTATGCACTTCTATTAATTCACGCATCTTTTCAGCAAACAGCGGCCAGTCTGATGCAGGATCTACCACAACCGCTTCTAACTCTTTACCTAACAAACCTCCTGCTTTATTTTGCTCTTCCACCATCATGAGCACAGTATCTTTTAGCGTGGTTTCACTAATTGCCATAGTTCCTGATAAGGAATGCAGCACACCGACTTTTATCTTATCTTTTGCCACACTAAATTGAGGTAGCAAAAGCAGTGACACCACTAATAGAATCACTTTAATCACTGAATATTTTGTCTTCATTTTTTCAACTCCTGGAACACAATAATTAATACCCTTACACAGCCGAATATTTCACTTTATATGCAAATCGTGATTGCACTGAATAAGGAACATCTACACAAATGTGTATCTGCTCAATGATGGTGCACTAAGCGTGCCAATTTGCGTTGGTGCAAAGAAATTTACTTATAAATCAATAATTTTTTGCTTTTTTTAATTTATGAAATGATATTTGTGGAGTAATACAAGATAATATAATGAACCAGATCAGTGCGCCCCTGCACTATTTTAGGTCATACTACAACTGCTGAGCTAAATATATACTGGAAAAATTATCGCGGGCTAGACTAACAAACTCTTTAAAACATCACTGAACTTGAACGGTCGCCACAATATATTCAAATCCGAATCTATAGCATTAGAATTAAAAATTATATCTAAATTCATGCCCAACAAATGCAAACACATAATTCTAGGCGCTACTCAATAAGTTTATATGTCTAAGGGATAAAACTAGTCGGTTTTAATCAACGTAAACTTTTAAATTCATAAGAAATAATTAATATGCAACTAATCGATTGTTGACTTATTTCAATATAACCGCATATTTTATATGATTTTTTTGCCATGCCTGAACACACCAAACTATTTTCACGCAATTAATTACCGTCATATTTAAAATTAAATATAGATCTATGTAATTAAAATCAGCGTAGCTATATGTTTATCAGCATCTATCAAATAGTTATATCGGTGCGCAATTACAAAGCAACCCTTCATTTCTAAGGTTGTCAATTTTTTGATCTATATCAATGAATCTCCTTGACATCTTATTTTTTCAGAGAATAATCTAATTTTATACATACAAAAATCTTACCCATACTATTCAAAACAATTATTGGGAAGGTTTATATAGTGGAACCAATAATGCTTCTACTAGATGAGGTTTGGCAAAAAAGCCTTCTGGAATCTAAGTTATTCCAGAAGGCTTTTTTTGTATGTAGAACAGCTTTTATCAACAAAACCAAAAATGCTTTTGTTGTAACTAGGCAATTGCGCCTCTAAAATAATTTTTTTAGAGGTTTTTTGTTTAGAGGGCTAAAAACTAAAAATAATTTTAAATAATTATTGGCATGAAAATAAGTACTTACTCTTTATCTACCAGGAGGCCGTTAATGAATCGACGTAAATTTCTAAAAAATTCTGCTGTCGTGGCGGGGACTGCAGCCGCAGCTACGATTACAGACTTTCCATATTTCTTTGTTAAGAAATATGCGAAAGCTGCAGCAGGAGATACGATTAAAGTCGGCATTCTTCACTCACTGAGCGGAACCATCGCAATTATTGAACGTTCGCTTCATAACGCCGAGCTATTAGCAATTGATGAAATCAATGCAGCTGGCGGTGTGATGGGCAAAAAGATAGAGCCTGTGATTGAAGACCCCCAGTCTTTAGTACAAGTATTTGCTGAAAAAGCGAAAAAGCTAATTTTAGAAGACAAGGTAGTAGCCGTGTTGGGCTGTTACACTTCTGCAAGTCGCCAATCAGTGCTGCCTGTATTTGAGCAACATAACAATGTTCTGCTTTATCCTACTTTGTATGAAGCACAAGAATGCAGTAAAAACTGCTTCTATACAGGTTGTGTGCCCAATCAACAATTAGACGATTTTGTACCTTGGCTTATTAAGAATGTTGGTCCAAAATTTTACATGATTGGCTCCAACTATATCTATCCTAAAGAAACTAACCGCGAAGTAAAAGCACTACTCAAAGCGCATGGTGGTGAAGATGTCGGAGAAGAGTATGCACCTCTTGGTCATACGGAGTTTTCCACCAATATCAACAAGATTGCGGCGAAAAGGCCCGACGTGGTGTTCTCAGATCTAGTAGGTGATTCAGTTGTAGCGTTCTACAAGCAATTCCGCCAATTTGGTATTACTGCAGATGACATCATCATTGGCACGCCGATTACTACGGAACAGGAAACTGCAGCAATGGGTCCAGAAAATGCATTAGGCCATTTAACTTCATTCAACTACTTCCAATCAGTAGATACTCCAGAAAACAAAAAATTTGTTGAGTCCTACAAGGCTAAATATGGTAAGAACGAAGTGACCAACGCAGTCATGGAAGCGGCATATTTCCAAACTCATATGCTTGCACAAGCCATTGAAAAGGCTGAATCAACCGATGCAGACGCCTTGATTTTCGAAGGCTTACCAGGCCAGGAATATCAAGCACCGGGTGGTAAAGTCAAAATTGATGACAAAAACCACCATACCTGGTTATGGCCGAAGATTGGACGCGCCAATGAGTTAGGCCAGTTCGATATTGTTTGGCAACGAGATGATTGGGTACGACCCGACCCTTGGGTTGATTTGTTGTATCCAAACAAGGATTGCGACTTTACCAATGAAAGCGTACTGGAGCGCCTGAAGTCTGATAGTAAAGATCGTTCTGGCACCTTTGAGCTAAGCTAAAGGTTGCAATAACGTATGTGAGGTGGCTGTAGAAATACAGACACCTCACGCTTGTGTGCTTGGCTGGTTGATTTTAGAATGGATAATAATAATAATAAATATTACGCATAGTACTATAATTACGGAAAAAACAGTGCGTTAGATATGGAATCCATCATCACCCAATTTCTAAATGGTTTTAGCGTCGTTGCAATTTTAATGATTGCGGCTGTAGGGCTTGCCATCATTTTTGGGGTAGCAGGCGTGATAAATATGGCGCATGGGGAATTTATAATGGTGGGGGCCTATACTGCTGCAGTAGTTGGTCAGTTAGGAGGCAATACATTTATTGCAATACCGGTTGCATTCCTTGTGGTCGCATTGTTGGGGTTAATCGTAGAACGAGGGATTATTCAATGGATCTATGAACGGCCTTTGGAGACCTTACTGGCTACCTGGGGTGTGGGAATTATCTTACAGGTTCTTATGAAACTTATCTTTGGACCAGAACTGTATTATGTCGGCGCACCAAAAATTCTCGATGGCGGGTTTCGAGCTATTGGGTTACTACCCTTCCCGTGGTATCGATTGTTTCTAATTATCCTCGCCATTGTACTCATGATCATCACGTATTTGGTGTTATATAAAACTGACCTTGGACTTAAAGTAAGATCAGTGCGTCGCAACCGCACCATGTCTGGTTGCTTGGGTATCGACACTAGAAAGATAGACATGATTATCTTTGCATTTGGGTCTGGTCTTGCGGGTGTTGCAGGCGCATCTTTGGCCCCGATCAAATCTG
>CAJHZF010000242.1_pt1 | contig 11502 bp, 13 predicted proteins | sample 9198891 | NCBI WGS metagenome assembly CAJHZF01 (sample SAMEA7708349, study PRJEB35096) | sediment metagenome | biome: marine neritic benthic zone biome [ENVO:01000025]; feature: sediment [ENVO:00002007]; material: shallow marine sediment [ENVO:03000034] sea grass bed [ENVO_01000059] ...
AATAAGAAACACATATATAACGATAAAATATAAATAAGTTCTATACTAAATGTTTGATTACAGAAAAAAAATAAAAAAATTAATACTACGAATTTTTAAGCATGAAATGTGTCACCCTAACGGGTTGCCGTTCAGACTTTGAATAAAATTTAATTCGATAAAGCGCCCATGCCGTGCTTATGTGTGGTTTGCACATGCCATAAATAAATGGAGTATTTAAAGTAGGTATAAAAAAGCGCAAATCCATAAACCAAATACAAGCTTCTGTAGCAGAATTGTCTACTCTATAAACTGCAGGTATTAAGGCAAATTTGCGAAATAGTGAAAAATCGTTCTGTTCCCAGACCACTTTTGCATTTGCATCATCCCCAAATCGTGGGTAATAGTCCCATCTCAGATAGTGCTTTGAGTGATAAAACTTACGAATTTTAAAAAAATTTGTGCTGTTATTTATTGGTGTAGCGCTTGGTTTGTGCTTAATAAGGTTCATCAAGGCAAGCCAATGTCCTTCATTATCACTAATGACCAATTTCCAATTAAATGGTGAAAAGGGTTGAGGTAAGGCGATAGCTTGTACATATTGCAAGCCTTGTATGCGGGCATGATGACGCGCAATATCTATGGCTTGTTGATGTAATGCAGCGAGTGTCGCAATGTAAAGCACGAGAACACCTACTCCTGTAGCAGCAATGAAGCGCGAACGAAAATATAGAGCAATGAGCAGAGCACACAATACTATTGCAGATAATAGTGGATCGATAACGAACGCGTATTGCAAACTGACACGATAGTTGGATATAGGTGATAAAATTTGTGTATCCCAGCTAGTAATCACATCTAAAAGAATATGACTGCATAGAACTATCGCGCTGAGCAATACAAAACTTCTCCATTGTTTAAAACGTCGCAGGATAAGCGCCATTGTTATTCCCAATAACAAAGCCCATATAGGCAGCATTACAAATGAATGCGTTATCCCGCGATGCCAATAGGTAATGAAGGCAAGCGGGTTGATTAATGCAGTTAGGTAATCAATATCAGGAAAGGCCGCAGCAATGGCTCCGCATAATATTCTGGAACCCATAGGTGGCAAGTTTTGAGCATTTTTCTGCAAACCTGTCGCATGTGCAATTAACGCACCAGCTAATGAGTGCGTAATAGTATCCATGCTTAATTAACTTTAGTAAATTAGACTGTAGATTTGACAGGTTTCCGTACTGTAGTTAAACATTCATTTAAACTGCAGCAGCAATTTTCAATATGACTAAGTTTGCGTTTAAGAAAATTATGTGTACGCTTTTGTTCGGCTGAAGTATCCTGGAGCCAATATAAAAAAGTACATAGGTAAATTGAGGTTAAACCGATTTCTTCGGCAATTCGTCTTATATGTTGTGCTTTAAACCCAGCAAGTTCTTGTATCCATTGCACAGTGCAACTGATGCGCAATAGACCTTGAATCTGCAAATGTATATGCAGTGGTTCAAGCTTGTACCACAACATTTCGCGCGTAACGATTTTATGTTCGGCAAGGGTATCCAACCAAGTGAAAATTATCCTATGTAGACGATCACTCAGTTTCATTTCATCAAGCTCTTCTAGAGAAAGCTGTAACATGGCTTGATCGGCACGATCAAACCATGCTTCGACTAAATCATCTTTTTGACGAAAGTGTTGTTGAATTTCGGATAATGAGATATTTAGATCAGTTGCAACATCACTAAGGCGAATCTCTTCCCATGAACGCTCTTCTGCAAGCTTAAGCGCAGAATCCAATATACGTTGCTTGATGTCCACTCGTTTAACCATCACTTACCTCGCGGATGGTGTGTACTCTCACAATACAAAATTTTGCGGCTAAAATAAACGAAAGAATAAATATGGTTAATTAGTTAACATACATATATTAAGCGGTCGAAAAATAGAGCACAGACTAACAGGTACAGAGGGATCCCTTTTTATGCGAATCTCTCTAATTTTTACCGACCGTTTAGCTTCGCAAGATTAACCGTTCAATTCTTACAATCGTATCGCGGGGTATGTTATTGCAATTACCAGGTATTAGATAGCAACTATTTAGCATTTAGCAATCGTGCTGCACGAGTGTAATCTTTGGGTTTTACCCAGACCATCATGCCATAGCGTTTTATTCCTGCTGTTGCGGCATTAGCAGCGGTAATGTTGATTTTTTCATTCGAAAGCTTATCAATTACCCGGCAAGCGGCGCCAACCTGGTCGTCTCCTTGCACCAGAAATCCTTTCTTAACCTTACTAAGGCGCCATCCATTTTTCTTTGCAACGCGACGGATCCCTGGCATATCATTAGATATTAAATCGATTTGAGCCTTGCCTTTACCTACTGGAAATCCAGTAAATGCCAACAGGTTAATACCTTTGTCTTTCAGTGCATTTAAGATTTTTGAGGCATTTCCCGCTCTCGCTGGAACCATTACATAGCAATAGTTAACCTTTTGAACTCTGTTTGCCATAAATCATCACCTTTGAAAAGATCAAAAAAAGTGTCTGTAATTTGACTAAATTGTCAAATAATTTCCAACACACTACGGTCTTTTATTTTAACTTAAAGTAAAAGGTTGGCGTATAAAAAATAGCTATAATTTAATGATTACATGCAAACGCGTTCCATATTTGAAAATGGTTGCTTATGATTTATTAAGTTATGTCGATTCTAAAACTTCTGCATCCCAACTGAATTGATCATCGGAAAATGCTTTTATACAAAGTAACATACTAGCTATCATTCCCCAGATTAATCCAACTACCACACCAGCATCTAGTATCCCCCGCCAAGGCTGTGGTAGAAGACGAAACGACAGAATAAAAATAATGATCGCTACTGTTAATATATAAGTAGCCATAATCCGTCTTTTAGGCGCATGAAAATAGCTCATGCAAAATAATGGTGCTAATAATAGTTGAAGGATTGTGGTGTTGCGTAACAAATATTTAGTTCTTGCAGCAAAGCGAGGGGAAAAACTTTTTTGAAAGCCTTTGTAACCTTCGCTATACGCCATAAAAATCAAGAACATAATAAACACTAACCATTGAATCCAATTCAATGGCATTTGTAGGGCTTCGATAGCATTAGAAGTGAGCCGCCATACGGCAAAACCAAGCAGTATAAACAAGCCGGCCATTGCCCAGCTCGCTGCAATGACCCCGCTTACGGTTATTGGTTTCTCTTTCATTTAGAGCAAGCTGAGCATTACCACGCAACCCCTATAGGTTAATGGCAGGCTTTTTTTAGAATGGGGAGAAGGCAATCTCGATAGGGCCACACAATGCCTAGCTCGGCTTCAAATTCTGTTTCTTCTTGTCGGTCTCGGCCAGAGTAGATGCCAATAAAATCTAGTCTTTCGTGAGTAAAGCCATTTATTTTAGATTCCTGTTGTGTAGGGTTCGATTGTTTCAACACAACTGGCGAGCCTGAATAACCCTTTTTGGTTTTACCATCAATGTAAAATCGTGGTTCGGTGTTAAATATCATTGGCTCTGAAGCGATAATACCTGATTTATAGATGGGAAATTTATTGGGTGTTGTAGATGCCTCAAGTGGGTAACCGGTTACAAACGCTTGGTCCATCACATTTATTTGTACATTCTTTTCTAATTCTGAATCAATATCTACACAATAAATATTATAGCCATTCAATTTGTTTGATTTAACATGAATCGCTACGACATCAACCTTGCTTCTATATTGTGGATGCTCTTGCCACTTTGGATTGTTACTCTCATCATACAAAGCGATCGTAAGTTCATAAGGTTTGTGGCTAGCATGATCTGGTTTCACATGCCCATGAATAACTAGTTCTCCAGGCAGTGCACAGGTTTTTGAATCTACCGGTTTATTGGTTTCAAAGTTTCTACCTGAAACCACATGCCAGCTGGTTACAAAAAAGATTTGGTTTTTAAAGTTACACCAAAAGCCTGTTGCACTGCTCAATTTGCATTTTGTTTTTTGAGCCAATACATCAACTTGCGCAACTCTTAAAGAATGCTCATGAATTCTTGGCATCTTTTTCGAGATCTTAGTTATAAGCGCTATGAGTTAACAATGTACACTTACAGTACTCGTATTTATGATTTTGCTTGAGCACGTTGTTTTGCTTCTTTTATGACCTCATCTGCAACATTTTTAGGGCAAGGTAGATAATGTGAAAACTCCATTGAGAATTGTCCACGACCAGATGTCATTGTACGTAGATCGCCAATATAACCAAACATCTCAGCTAATGGCACATCTGCTTTTACTCGTGTACCCGTAGTACCTGCATCTTGTGATTTGATCATACCCCGACGTCGATTAAGGTCTCCAATCACATCCCCAACATGTTCCTCAGGGGTGAATACATCAACTTTCATGATGGGTTCTAGGAGTTGTGGTGCTGCTTTAGGCATTGATTGCCTATAAGCTGCCTTTGATGCTAATTCAAAAGCAATTGCCGAAGAGTCCACAGCGTGGTAAGCGCCATCTAATAACGTAACTTTTACATCAAGACATGGGTAGCCCGCCAATACTCCGATTTCCATCATTGAACCAAAGCCTTTTTGAATAGCAGGCCAATATTCGCGCGGTACATTGCCGCCTGTCACAGTGGATTCAAATTGATAACCACTACCGGCTTCACCCGGTTCAATTACATAATCAATTTTTCCAAATTGACCAGCACCGCCCGATTGTTTTTTATGTGTATAAGAATCTTCAACACGTTGTGTAATGGTTTCACGATAGGCAACTTGTGGGGCTCCGGCGACAACTTCAACGTTATGTGTACGCTTAAGGATATCGATTTTTATATCTAAATGGAGTTCACCCATACCTTTAAGAATGGTCTCACCACTGTCTTCATCGGTGGCAACATGAAAAGAGGGATCTTCAGCAACCATCTTACTCAGTGCAATGCCCATTTTTTCAGATGCACCCTTGTCTTTTGGTGATACAGCCATAGAGATAACGGGGTCAGGGAATACCATCGGTTCGAGGGTTGCAGGTGAAGTTGGATCACACAGCGTATGACCGGTTTGCACATTCTTCATGCCTAGCACCGCTACAATATCACCTGCTTGCGCAGATTTGAGTTCTTCACGCGAATCCGCATGCATTTCTACTATGCGTCCAATGCGCTCAGTCTTACCGGTAAAGGTGTTTAACACCGTCATACCCTTGTCTAACTTGCCCGAATAAATGCGGATAAAGGTGAGCGCACCATAGCGGTCGTCCATGATTTTAAAAGCCAGCGCTCGCAATGGTTTGTTTGGGTCTACTTCAGCATAGTTGCCGGTTTCGTTCCCTTCTAAATCAATTTCGGGCTGTGGATTAATTTCTGTAGGGTTAGGTAAATAATCCACAACGGCATCTAATATTGGCTGAATACCTTTGTTTTTAAACGCAGACCCACAAAACGTTGGAAAGAAATCTAATTTGATAGTGCCTTTTCGAATACATGCTTTAAGAGTTTCGATGTCGGGTTGTTCCCCATCTAAATACTTCCCCATGGCATCGTCATCGTGCTCAAGTGCCATTTCAACCAATTCTTCACGGTATTGTTCCACTTTATCTGCCATGTCTTCAGGAACATCTTCAATTTTGTAATTCATAGGATCGTCAGAACCATCCCATATCCATGCTTTGCGAGTGAGAAGATCGACTACACCAGTAAAATTATCTTCTGTTCCGATTGGAAGATTCATTACTAATGGTTTTGCCCCTAATACATCTTTGATCTGGTCAACAACTCGATAAAAGTCTGCTCCCAAGCGATCTAATTTGTTGACAAAAATAAGGCGAGCAACTTTAGAATCATTGGCATATCGCCAATTGGTTTCAGACTGAGGTTCCACCCCTCCTGAGCCGCAAAACACACCTACACCACCATCTAAAACTTTTAATGAACGATAGACCTCAATGGTGAAGTCAACGTGACCAGGAGTATCGATGATATTGAGACGATGGTCATTCCACGAGGTGCTTGTGGCAGCAGACTGAATGGTGATGCCGCGCTCACGTTCTTGATCCATAAAGTCGGTAGTCGCTTCACCATCATGTACCTCACCAATTTTATGAATCTTGCCAGTGAGGTTAAGAATTCGCTCCGTGGTTGTGGTTTTACCAGCATCCACGTGTGCAAAGATACCAATATTCCTGTAGGTTGAGAGTTCGCTCATGTTTGTAATCTTTATGTAATATATTCAGTAGGTTCTGGAAACTATCTAAGGTGTATTAATAAGGACGGCAAGTCTACTTCATTAGGTGAAATAAGGAAGCAAAATATGTGTCAATTCGTCGCTAAAATGGCTTCTGAAACTGCAAAGGCGCGAATTCTGTCCTATCTCAATGGATGCTTCAATAGGGCGTAGGGGGTAAACCACATGAAGTGCTGATAGCGACTACTGAATGGAAAGTGAATTAAGCATATAAATATGAGATGACTCGATAGAAATAACATCGATGAATAGAATTTTTGTTTATGGCACGTTAAAAGCTGGCTTCCCAAATCATGATGAACTGTTGATGGGAGAAAAACTTCTTGGTGCCTATATAACCGTAGAGAAATTTCCATTAGTTATTACAGGACCTTGGTATTCACCAGTGATATTCCCGGAACCTGGTAGAGGGCACTGTGTTACTGGAGAGGTTTATGAAGTCAATGAGAATAAACTCAAAGATCTCGATAAGTTTGAATATGTTCATTTACCTGCTGGCTTCAGTAGATATGAATTGGATGTTGTCTCTAATACAGGAGAGATGTTAAGGGTAGAAGCTTATATGCGACCTAGAAAGTTTATCAAGGAAATCCGTTCTAGATATCTAAAGAGTTATCAGGATACACGTTATATCCACGCAAGTCAGAGGCAAGGTTAATATCATCAAAAATGTTTTTTCTGAATTAATTTAATTGCGTGTTAGGTGGGTTTTTCTTTAACCATTGAAGTGCATTCCGCGAATCAGGAAAACCTAGCTTCATCACAGTTTCTTTGTATACATCAGTAAATATTTTGGTCTCGGATAAGAGATCGAAAGTCTCCATCATGTTTTGTGCGTTACTATTTTTCTCATGATTACAACACTCCATGTATTTAGATATTATGTCATTGAGTCTGAGATTTTTTTCTTCGAAAAGTTTTTTATCTACATTGAGAAAATACGATGTACCACCCCAGTACGTACGCACATAATAACTGGTGTTTTTTTCGAATTTTTTATAATCATTTGTGTTTTTAACAACATTGCTAAGTTCTACAATTGATACATCATCAAAGTGATCGTACATACCAGCACGACTAAAGCGTTCTTGAAGTTTAGAGATTACCTGTTCCCAGGTCATTGTATCATTTGCATACATTACTTGATATTGAAGGTAACTCGCGATTCCTTCAGCAAACCACATACTATTTTCACCTAAATAGGGGAATAGCAGATGAGATAATTCATGCGGGGCAGTCCAATCTTGGATGAATGTTTCCCATGAGTAAGAAGTATTCACATAGAAGTGTACTGCGCGTATTGAATGTTTCTCAGTATGCGCCCAAGGGCATGGGCCATGGCCTTTGTCCATGCGATGAAAATGAACTTGATAGTTATAAGGTAATAGACCAAAAAGTGAGGTTAATCCTCTTTCTGCATGCACAACCCAATTTATTAGCCCATTTTGTTCATCCGGTGAAAAGCTGTCATCCCATTTCCAAATTGGATTAGCCTGCACTTGATAAATAAAGAAGATGATTGGGAGTAAAAGTACTCGATTCATTGTATTGAAGTGACTTAATTAGTATCGAATAGTTTCTTCATTGGTTATTACAACACATAAGTAGTGCAGAATGCGGCAAGCATCTACATTGTTCGAAAATATGAGCTACCAGTTTTCACAAATTCATACTAATACAAGGTTAGGAGCAGTATGTGTATTCTATAGCTTAAAATTTTGATCTAGCCTAGAACAAATATGCAACGATTTTTCTTTTACAATACAACTAAAATACGAACTAATAATCAAGAAAAGCATTATCTTATAATGCTTTAATATTATTGTTTTATATTCATTGAAATTTGTATAAATGAATAAGATATACAATTTGTCTAAAGTTATCATTTTATCTATTTTCATATTTGGTATGGATGTTTTAGCTGCAGAAATCTCGGACCTGTTTAATGAAATTGATTCGATCAGGAGAAATAGCCATGTCCCTGGTTTAGGACTTGTGATCGTTAATGGAGATAAAACTCTCCATGAACTCTACTTAGGTTTTGCAGATTTAAATAAAATGACCACTGTCAATCGTAAGACAGTTTTCCGTATAGGGTCTATCACCAAATCATTTACTTCATTGGCGGTATTGCGTTTAGCCGAGCAGGGAAAGCTTGATTTAAACGATAAAGTATCCAAACACCTCAATGAATTACCTTTTACAAATACATATAAATCTTCAATGCCAATTCGTATTGCATTCTTATTAGAGAATACAGCTGGTTTTCGAGGCCTGACTCAAAAAGAGTTTGATTTCAAACAAGCAAATTGGAGTTTATCGGAATCAATTGCATATGACCCAGCTTCACGCATCACCGCATGGCGCCCAGGTGAATATCCCTCATATAGTAATTCTGGAGCCGGAGTTGCTGCTCTTTTAGTTGAAAAAGTCAGCCAGCAATCATTCGAAGAATTTGTTGATGAGCAAATTTTTCAACCGTTGAATCTAATAGACGCTACTTTTTTTCTTAATGAAAACATCAAGCCACACTTAGCAACTGGCTATGATCAAGATGGTAAAACAGAAATTCCATATTGGCACATGCTGTATCGCTCTTTTGGCGCCATCAATATGCGAATATCTGATATGGCTATTTTTTTACGTATGTTGATCAATAATGGAAAACTCAATAACGAGGACTCTATTTTTGCTGCAAAATCTATACAACGCATGGAAACACCAACCACAAGCCTTGCGGCGCGTAATGGTCTTACTTACGGGTACGGTTTAGGTAACTATCAGTGGATACACAATGGAGTGTTATTTCATGGCCATGGCGGTGATGCAGATGGGTATCTCACGCATTATGGTTATACACGACAAAATAACTTGGGTTATTTCGTTGTCATTAATGCATACAATGGCAAAGCGTTACGAAAAATAAGAGGGCAAATTGAAAGTTGGTTAATTAGTGATATTCAATCTACATCACCACCTGCTACATATCATCTTACCCATGAGGAGCTTGATGAGATCATTGGAACCTATGAAGCTATTTCAGAAAGGTTCCCGTGGATGGAGCAGCAAGTAGTTGAAAAACAGAAGATAGTGGTATTTGAAAGACAAGGAAAGTTATTTACTCAATTTAGGCCAAATTCTGCGAAACAACTTATCCCAGTGAATAACAAGCACTTTAGACGGGTGAATCAGCCTATTGCGACCTTATCTATTGTTAAAGACAAACAGGGAGTTTCAATATTGCAAGGCGATATGGGAAATTTTCGGAAAATACGATGAAAGTAATTGCTAAATATCAGGCTAAACCACAACATGGAGCAGCACTAGAAAAAGCATTGCGTGGATTAATTGGGCCCACACGTGCAGCACGCGGATGTGTTCAATGCGATTTACATCCTTCCTTAGATCATCGTTTAGTGTTTTTCTTTGATCAATTGTGGGAAAGTCGTGAGACGTGGGAAAAATACACGGCATCGGAATATGTGCGTGATTTCAACAGAATAACCGAAGGCATGATTGATATTTTCAATTTATGCATTGCTGAACATTAAATAGATATGTACAAATTTTATGCAGATTAAGTATTTGTTTTCTAATAATACAAGTATAAATAGATAGTTATAGGAAACAATTAAGCTTCCAATTTAACTAAATTATTTCAATTGACATTCTTTATTACGCATACATAATTAGTTAGGACTCGTACAATAAAAAATATATATGATCTAATTGATGGCCACTTCAATAACCGCATTACGAGGTCCTATTATTAGTTGCAAATGTAAGCCCAACTCCTCAAGCGTCAACGGCAATTTAGACTATGAACCAGATGGGCTTATTCTTTTAGAGGAAGGGAAAATTATAGACTTTGGGCCGGCTATAAAACTTATAGATAACATTCCTGTGAATACGAAAATTAATGTTTTTGATGAGTGTAGAATAATAAAAACCACAATCCAATAACGAAATAAAAATAAGCAGTCTTATTTTTTCGAAATATGGCTCACCCAAAATTCGACTTCTACTATGGATTGGGAGAAGCTGTCTGCTTATGACCCAAAGCGAATTTCAGGTCAGTAAAGAAAACCTTCAGCGAGAAAATAGCTCTGTATCGATGGTTTGTTGAATTACCTATGAGGTTAATTAGTATCGCTATGCAGAACTTGCTTTTAAATTATTTAAATCTGACGGCAATCTCCCTGCTTTACGCAGAAAAGCAAGTACATTAACTAACTCACTTGCGTTGTTTAAGCGATCTTTAGGGTGCTTTGCCAGCATTTTATTAATCAGTGGCTGAAGGTGTTGGCTAGCGTATGGCAGTGTTGGTATTGGATCATGCACATGCGCAGTAAGGATCGACACAGCGTCCTTACCATTAAATGGTTTATTACCAGTAAGCATTTCAAAAAGCACGATTCCTAAAGAATATATGTCAGAACTTGGTCCGATCGGTAATGAACGAATCTGGTCTGGACTCATATATCGAGGCGTACCCAAGCTATATTGACTTTTGTTTTGCGAGCAAGAACCTAACACTGTAGCAATACCGAAATCAGACAGCACCGCCGAGTTTTCATCTCCAAATAAGATATTTTCCGGCTTGATATCACGATGAAGAATTCCATTTTCGTGCGCGTAGGCCAGCGCTGAGGCAATTTGCTCGACAACTTTTAATATCCAATCGAACTCAAGCCTTTTAGTAAGACGTTTACGTAAATTACCATACGGCATGTATTCCATTGCGATGTAGTGATACTTATCCGTTATTCCGACATCATGAATCGTAACGATATTGGGATGTGAGAGCCTGGCATTGATGCGGCCCTCTTTAATAAAGCGATTCGTGCGTTCCTCATTGTCCGTATAGGGCGAGAGCATCACTTTGAGTGCAACTTGACGGCCTAATGAATTTTGAATAGCAACATAAACTTTTGCTGTGGCCCCGCCACCACATAGCCCAACAATCCTATAGCCTGGAACTACTGAATCTAAAGATTGTTTCAGTTCAACCCTATCACTAGTATCTTGTACTTGTGTCACACGGATCTCGTTGCTTTCGTCATGTGAAGTTCAACCATATATATTTTTCATGTGAAACATTATGCATGTCAAGATTTAGTAGTACTGCGCGAGTCTTTTGGAGTGAGAGTCATTGGCTATGATGGGTAGCATGTTTAAATAAGTAGTATACATAAATGGCACAATACTGTCCTGAGCATGCTTCATCTCAGGTTTCTTAAATTAAAAGTGACTTTTTAATTAAAAAATAATTTTTTA
>CAJHZF010000106.1_pt1 | contig 11426 bp, 10 predicted proteins | sample 9198891 | NCBI WGS metagenome assembly CAJHZF01 (sample SAMEA7708349, study PRJEB35096) | sediment metagenome | biome: marine neritic benthic zone biome [ENVO:01000025]; feature: sediment [ENVO:00002007]; material: shallow marine sediment [ENVO:03000034] sea grass bed [ENVO_01000059] ...
AAACAAGGGCGCTTTGCCCATTTATTCTTACCTCGACGAAATGAGATGTTACTCCAGGAGATGCAAGCCCGAGTAGATGCTTATTGGGATGCAGTATCAGAATAAAAATGGTTTGTATTAAGAGATGAAGTTAACTCTTAAAAGAAAAAAAAGTTATTGTCACCGTGGTGGAAATATTCCTCTTATTGGCGAGACAATTCCAGAGCACTTTTCCAACATTATAAAACGATTTCCTGATAGTGAAGCAATTGTTTCTTTGCCTCAACGTTGTCGTTTTACCTATGCGCGTCTAAAAAAAGAAGTAGATATATTGGCTCGTGGTCTGTTAGGCCTTGAATTTAAAAAAGGTGACCGTATTGGAATTTGGTCGACTAATAATATCGAATGGCTAATGTTGCAGCTGGCGACAGCGCAAATTGGTGCAATCCTGGTAAATATTAATCCAGCATATCGATCTAATGAATTGCATCATGCTCTGCAGCGCTCCGAGATACATGGTCTTTTTATCATTCCTAGTTTTCGTAGCAGTGACTATGTTTCTATGTTGGTAGAGATAATTCCAGAATTAACGAATTGCATGCCTGGAGACTTGTCTTCTAAGGAATTTTCCTTCCTAAAACGCATCGTAATTTACGATCCAATAGCCCCGAAACAGACACAACGGCCATTCGACGGGTTCACGACATGGCAAGAGGTTATCGCTGCAGCCGAAAAAATTACACCGGTTACTTTACAAGAAGCGACCGATTTGTTGGACATGGATGATGCGATCAATATTCAGTATACCTCTGGCACAACTGGACTTCCTAAAGCAACTGTATTGACGCACCATAATATTCTGAACAATGCCTATTTTTCGGCACTGGCAATGGATTTTACCGAGGCCGATCGATTGGCTGTGCCGGTTCCTTTCTATCACTGCTTCGGGATGGTTCTAGCTAATTTACTTTGTTTTTCAGTAGGTGCGTGTTTAGTAATACCATGTGAGCATTTTGATGCAAAAAGCGTGTTAACTGCAATTGACAAGGAACGATGTACTGGCATTCATGGAGTCCCAACCATGTTTATTGCTGAGCTAGAACATCCTGAGTTTAAACAATTTAATCTTTCCAGTCTGCGTACAGGGATTATGGCAGGGGCTCCATGTCCTCCTGAGCTAATGCAGCGAGTGATGCAAGAAATGCATTGTTCAGAAATTCTAATTGGCTATGGAGAGACTGAAGCTTCACCATTAACGCATCTAACCTGCAGGGACGACACTATTGAACAACGCATTCAAACCGTCGGTACTAATCTTCCACATCAAGAAGTTAAAATCGTAGATGTTGATACACGCAAGACTTTATCTGTTGGCAAGGTAGGCGAGATTTATTTTCGTGGTTATCACATTATGAAAGGGTATTACGGTGACCAGGAAGCCACTGCAAAAGCGATCGATAGAAGTGGCTGGCTGGCTTCTGGCGATCTTGGAGTAATGGATGCAGACGGATATTTAAAAATTACAGGCCGTTTGAAAGAGATGATCATTCGCGGGGGCGAAAATATTTTTCCTAGAGAAATAGAAGATTTAATATTTACTCACCCCAAGGTAGAAGAAGTAGCTGTTTTTGGTATTCCGGATGAATATTTTGGTGAAGAAGTTATGGCGTGGATACAGTTACATTCTGGGGAAACAGCAACTGTGGATGAAATTCGAGAATACTGTAAAGGCAAGATCGCACATTTTAAAATTCCAAAATACATTTGGTTTGTAGCAGAATTTCCGATGACTGTGACGGGAAAATTACAAAAATATCGAATGCGTGAAATAACGATTGAGAAATTACAGCATGAAAAGAAACCAGCATGAAAAACTAATTAAGCAGACATGACAATATTTGAAGCGAGTAGACTAATTAATTTGATGTTCTTCATATATCCCATGAGCGTTAACAGAAGTGACTGGTTGTGCGGGCGTTCTTCATATTGATAATGATTTAAGGTTATCAAAATTTAATACCCGAATATTCACCTTTAATTTAATCGGGCGTAATTAGACAGCTATAGTTAGTCTTGAGCCTTAGTGTCTGTCAGCAGTTAAAAATTTTAATATTAGTTTATGTTAAGGCGACTAAAACTCTTCGTTACCTGTCTTATTGCTAAATTCATAGCGCTTGTTAGCTAATTTGATTAGTTGTTTCTTAATGCGCTCATTCAAAGAATTTTCTGGGAAGTTGGCATTTTCGTCACGTAGACCTGCCTCCATACCCGTTAGGATCTCCATACATTCATCAATATTATTCGTCGCATAAATATAAAATTCTCCATTGGCTACTGCATCAATTACCCGTTGTCGCAACATAAGGTGCTGTGCGTTCGCGCGGGGGATTATTACACCTTGCTTACCCGTTAATCCACGTTCTTTGCAAAGGTCAAAGAATCCTTCAATTTTCTGGTTAACACCGCCGATGGCTTGGGTATGGCCATGTTGGTTTACTGAGCCAGTAATTGCGATGGCTTGATTGATTGGTACATCTGCAAGTGCAGAGAGTAGAGCACAAAGCTCCGCAGCGGAAGCACTGTCGCCCTCCACCGGCCCATACGATTGCTCGAATACCAAACTGGCGGAAAGTGATAGAGGATGATCAGGTGCGTAGTGCGAACTAAGATAGTTTGAAAGTATTAAAACGCCTTTAGAGTGGATTGGTCCCCCTAACTCCACCTCGCGTTCGATATCGACGACTTTCCCTGAGCCAAGAGATAAGCGAGCAGTAATACGTGTGGGATGACCAAACAAATAATCACCCAATTGAATTATTGTAAGGCCATTGACTTGTCCTAAGGCTTCCCCTTCTGTAGCGATCATAATTGTATCGCGCATGATCTCACGCATTATTCGATCGTGGATACGACTTTTGCGATGGCGGCGTCCATCAATTGCACGAGATACTTCTTTTGCGGTTATAACATTGTGTCCATTCTTATCGGCCCAGTAATGAGCTTCACGTGCAATATCTGCTAAGCGTCGGACACGCGTTGATAGCCTATCGGCATCGCCGGCAATACGCGAACTTTCCTCGATGATTCTTGCAATACCGCTTTTCTCTAATGGTTTGAGATTTTCCTGGCGTGCAATCGTACTAATAAGTCGCGCAAGCTGCTGTACATTGTCTCCACTTCGTTCCATATCGTCCTCAAAGTCGGCGGCGACTTTAAAGAGTTCTAAAAATTCTGGATCGTAAAATTGTAATAAATAATAAATTAAGCGATCCCCAATCAAGACAACTTTGATGTCTAATGGGATAGGTTCTGGTTCAAGCGATACAGTACTTACCAGGCTATACGCCTGCATTAACGATTTAATATCAATCTGTTTCCCGTTGAGTGCTCGTTTTAAAGCATCCCATGCAAAAGGTTGCTCAAGAATTTTGCGTGCATCAATAACTAGGTAACCTCCATTAGCACGATGCAAGGCGCCTGAGCGAATTAACGTAAAATCAGTGATAAGAGTACCCATCGTTGCGGTATGCTCAATTTGGCCAACCAGGTACGGATAAGTTGGATGATCTTCGAAGACAACTGGCGCACCTTTCATTCCGCTACAATCGACTAGAAGGTTAATTGCATAACGATGTGTAATGAGCGACTTCTTGTTGCCAACACCACCTGTTTCTTCAAGAGTTTCTATCGCATTTCCTGTCCTGGCGTGCATATGCTTGAATAGATCAACATTGTTTACGATGTCCTGCTGTAACTCTTTTAGGAAATCGACCACTTTTTCATACTGTGTATAGTTTTCTACTAGCTCTTCAATCAGAGTGCTTACAGCAAACAAGGCAACTTCGTGGTCCAGTTCTTTAATTTTTTCATGTACCTTGCGCTCCCGACGTGGAATCGCCTGCAACATTTTGCGTAGCTCCGCCTCAAGCTTTTCAGTTTCCTTTTGTAATTTTGCCTGTTCTTTTTCAGAGAGCTTTTGGTACTGCTTGGGTGTGATAAGTTCGCCGTCAACTAGTGGAACAAAATTAAAACCAGTAATGGTCTGAATAATTCGAAAACCTGCCTCTTCGGCGTGTTTCTGAATTTCACCAAAAGAATTCTCCTGCTCCTCGGTTGCTTTTTGTCCTATCGCCTGAAGTCGATCATGATAATCTTCACTTTCGAATGCACCAGAAATTGCAGCTTGAGCCTCTTCAATCAGTCTTTCGATCTCGGCACGAAATTGTCTGCCTTTCCCTGCTGGCAGTTCAATCGCTTTGGGATTGCGAGGTTCGTCAAAATTGTTTACATAACACCAATCAGAGGGGACATTGCCTACACTTGCTTTCTGTTGAAGGTATTCTTTAATAAAGGTGTGGCGACCGGTTCCTTCGTTTCCAAGAACAAAAAGATTGAATCCCTGTAAATCGAGTTCTGTGCCAAGTTCAATGGCCTCGACAGCGCGTTCCTGGCCAATAAATTGATTTAGATCCTCAAGGTCTGTGCTAGTTTCAAAAGCAAAATCTTCAACTCTGCATTTACAGCAAAGATCGTCTACTGATAGGGGTGGGATTGATTTCACTGTTATTTATTGAGTCTGATAGATGTAGGTACAGAACGAATTTGTCATTATTCAGCGTAAAAATCAAATTTTACTAGAAAAGTCGAACTCCTGATATTTCTATGCTAATCAATTCGCTGATTCAATTTGAATCTGTCTGTAGTCTTGGTGTAAAGAAAGAATACCGGATGTACTTAGTAAAAATTAAACAAATAATAATTTATCCCTGTAAATTGGCTGAGTAAACGGGGGAATTTATACTTACACGTGAGAGAGTAGGGTGATGTGAAAGATGTTTTTCACGATAGATGCCCGCAACATTAATTGCTTGGATAAAATTATTTATTTTTTGGGATGCGGAAGATAATTTCTTTTAATGGATTCAACAGAAATTGCTCTAGAATTTACTAGCTTCTTAACATCTTATTAGAAGTAACAAGATATTATATAGATAGTATAGGAAGTAGCTACTTTTTAGTTCATTCAACTATTTGAATTTAAATTTCAAATTTTGATTTACTACAAGTTTATGTCCCAAGATTTATTCCTAAATTACTCGGCTCTAATTGAATCGTTATGGATGTCGCTGGACCGTAATGTCTGCTTATATTCAAAAGCGGACACTTAATTGGATAATGTCCAACATAAAAAAGCCCCGATACCATCATCGAGGCTTTGAGTGAAAATTAGGCTAGCGCTTTTTTAATTTAATGTCTGAGCGCCGCTGACATGCCGTTTGTATTCTATAAAACTTAAATATAGAAAATTACTCTGCAGGAGTCGCCTCTGCTACGGTTGGCATTTGATTTACCATCCCAAACATTGGTGTATAGGAATTCGGGTTCATCATCCACTGCATCCTGGCTGTATACCAATTAGGGTCCATCATCGCGAAAAACGGATTATAAAATGCAGGATTAGCCATCGCAGTGGCCCAATTCATATAGTACTGTGGATTCATCATAGCCATCATCGGTGCATACATTTGAGGATTCATTGGCGCCATCGCCCAGTTGAAATACACCATTGGGTTCATGAACCGCATTGCTGCATTCATGAGCTTGTTCGGGTCTGAGAGGCCTCGCATCCAGGTATCCCACATGACCGGCTCGGTGGCGCATTTCATCATTACATGCATGGTACGCGGGTCGTTGACGACCATCATTAATTTTGCGAACTGTTGTGGATTTGCCATCATATCTGCCATGACTTCAGCATCAGTGAATGCCTTCAAATAGGGCTGGATAGCGTCAAATTGCTGGCCATCGGCGTGTTTACACTCGCCGTAATATTCTTTTGCCTTCTCGAATTTGTGTTCCATTGCTTGCTGACGATCAGGCTGAACTTCGGTGTCAGCCAAGGCAAATGTGAACAGCCCAAGAGCAAGGGCAGTACCTGTTAAAGGCAGTGAGAGTATTCGCAGCGTTTTCATTGGTTGGTCCTCGGGGAAGATTAGAAAATCTGAATATGCTGATACGCTAAAATAACTGGCCGATAAATTCAATCCCCAAAATTGAGATGTATTGGTTCCAAACGGGATATGAAATTCTAAAAAAAAAGATCCAATTTTATAAATGTAACCTTGTCGAAACCCTGCTTTGGGTTGTTTGCGGTCATTGATGGGTGGGGATTCGCAACTTGCTCTAATTACTTCTTCTTAGGGCAAAGAGCAGCCATTAAGCGGATTAAGCGCTTAATGATGATAGTGCAAATGAAACTAAATACCCTAAGACTGCGATTAACCCTGCCCAATTGTGCGTTTCTGCAAAAGCTTCTGGAATCATGGTATCGATTATCATTGTAAGCATAGCGCCTGCTGCAATAGCCGTTGTTAATGCAATTACAAATGGCGAAAATGCATCAAACAAGACATATCCCGCAAGTGAAGATAGGCCACAGATCACCGCAATGACTGTCCAGATTCCAAAAACAAAAACAGCGGATCGGCCTGCACTTTTCATTCCCGCAGAGCTTGAGAGTCCTTCGGGAAGGTTTGACAAAAAGATGGCTACAACCACAGCGACACTGACCACACCGCCATGCAAAATACTCAACCCAATGGCAATGGATTCAGGAATGCCATCTAACAAGGCACCAACTGCAATTGCAGCTCCACTACCCGTTTGTTCTTCTTCGCTGGGTTGATGTGTGCCGGAACGCTTGCGATGTTTTGCCCCATAAATAGCAAGTACCCGGTTTGCTGCTGCATAAATGAATGCACCGAGTAGGAAACCTAACGCAGTGGCAGTTAAACCCGCCTCCTTGAATGCTTCGGCAATGAGTTCGAATGAAAGAGCAGAAATCAGAACCCCACTTCCAAAAGCCATCACACCAGCAATTACGCGGTTAGGCACTTGAACCAGATAGCCTATTGCGGCACCCAGGACAAGAGCGCCGCCGCCGACCAACCCCCAAAATGCTGCTTCAAATGCTGGACTCACTGTGCCTCTCTTTAGAATTTAGTACCGCATTAATGACATTATGCATTAATTAGGATTCAAATAATAAATAGAATAATTAAGGTATATCGCAAAACTAACCCAAATAATATAAGGCAGTAGAAGTACGCCTGCTGTTCTTTCAATTCTGAAAAAGGCTACAGCAGTCAATAAAATTGCAGTCCAAAGAATAACAATTTCAATCAAGGCCAAATCCGGTCTATGTAGTCCAAAGAACAAATACGACCACACAACATTTAGACTAAGCTGTACGATAAACAATACCAATGCAAAGCGCGTGCCTTGTGAGCCCTTTTCCCAAATTCGCCAAGCGGAAATCCCCATAAGAATAAACAAACTATTCCAGACAATAGGGAACACAATATTCGGGGGTGTTAAAGAAGATTTTTCAAGAGATTGATACCACTCTCCAGGACTAAACAGGGAACCGATAAATCCCGCGACGAGACATAGAGCTATCCAAGTGATTAAACCCAACCATTTCATATGTATCAGCCTGGTCCGGAAAACGTTCTTAAATTATATCCGTGTAAGGTCAAAAGCGGCCATTAAACTATTAAATCTTTAAGCTTGCACCACATTTTGGGCATTGCTTTGAATAGTATAGGCCAGAGGCATTTATGAATCTGGGCAAATGGCTGCATTTGCTACACTTTAATCCAGCCTTAATCAGTATGTTTTTCTTTTTCCTGATATTTTCGAAAATTACCAATGTAATTCCTGCAAACACAAAAGTAGGTATAGCCACAATGAAAAATACAGGATTAAAATTAAATAGTTTATATGAGATTACAAAAATAAAGAGGCCAAGCGCTCCCCATAGAATTTTTTTATCTTCTTTAGAACTAACATTAGCTAACTTGGTTTCTAATGCCTTTATCTTTTTCTCAACATCATCCTGAGACAATTCCAAGTTAATTTCGGTATCTTTTTCTTCTATCACTCTAAAATCTAACGCATAAACAGGTTAATAAGAGACAAAATTGGATGTTCGCTATGGGGCGGTAACAGACATCAAGAAATTGTATATAAGCGAAATAAAATATACTAGAGATTTACGAGTGCCTACGGCTCAAAAACACTCATACATGGATTCTTGGGCTGCAAAAAAAAGGGCCCGGAATAATGGGGCCCTTGAACGCTGCAGTAAATTAGAAGAGAGAAGAATTAACTAATTTTCTGCAAAGCTAAATGAAAAATACCTGAAAGCGCACTAGTGACTACGTAGTTTTAATAAAGTGTTTTGTTCAGTAATGCAGACTTGGTATGCGTCTTTTTCCAAATCTTCCACAACTTCTTTTAGACTCTTATTTGGGTGAATGCGGCTGCCATTACTAAGGCGTGCTACACGAAAACTTGAATGCCCCTCAACTGATTAGATAGCTAAAATTCAATTAATTTAAAGGAGATAGATTGTAGACATTAACTGTAAATGGTTAGCGACACTGGTCACAAATACTCGGCATATCGATAATAGATGGAATGAGTATTTAAGCACTCTGATGAATAGATCACGTTTGAAACGGGTTAAAATAGACTTATGGTCTTAATGTCTGCTTACGGCCAAAAGCGGTCATTCACTCATTTGCTCTTTTAACAGGCTAAATTCCTCATCTCTTAAATTAGAATTTGTTATCAAATTTGATATGCAACTCTCATACATATGATTGATTTGATATGCATTAATATCTACTCCTACCAGTACGCTTTGTTTTTCATCTGTAAGCATATAACCGATTTTGGAATTATCTCGTTCAATTCGTATTAGAGAGATGCCTTTTGTATTCTTTATATGATCAAATGAAATGCTTTCATGTAATCCAGCTATGTCCTCATCATAATCTTGTATAAAAATATTAAGTAACTTAGATTTTGGATTATTACCTGCATCATAGAAAAAATACGGTTTACCTTCCGTCTTCAATACCATCTCGCGAGGAATAGGTAGCATGCATCCCATTGCTTGGACGTAATACCAATTATTTTCATTAGTCAATTTATCGGTTTCCGCGGTGTCGCTGCACCCAGATATTATGCAAATTACAATAAGGCTAACAAAATTGCGCATATTCATTTGACGCTTACCGGCCAAAAGCGGATATGTATTCTTTATTGTAGATCACTGGCATTTTTCCTTTCCACTCATTCCATATGTCATTGTTTGTAATTAACTTAGCCATAAAATGGCCTACGTTAATTCGACTAGTAGTGCCAGCATCAAATATTGCACTTCTAGTAGGCGAAGGATGCACTTCATAATCAGTTACTTTACTTTTATCGATCAAATTGTCTGGACGTACCGCAGACCATTCAACAGTATTACTATTCTGGCCAATCTGGGTGCGCAGGTAATCTGCAGCATTTTCATTGTCTACATGTGGCGGCAACAATAAACGAAGAAGCAAGATAACGCATTTCTGTCCAAATGAAATCTGTTCGTTCAGATCTCGGTTGCGATTCCCGGTGGTGTTCATTAATACAAACTTGACTGGTGTTTTTGGATTATTCGCTTTAACAGCATTGCACAGTCGTTTAGTAGCATCTGTCACAAGTCTATGTGGAGGTCCAAATATTCCTTTAATACTAAGGTTGTGACCTAAGCAACAAGCCAACGCGTCACAGTCTTTAACATGCTGAACCATTGCCGAATCACTAATATTTAGAATTGATGCGTGAATTATGGATATATTTTCATGGGATTTGATGTAATCAGATAAATTCTCAGTGGAGCGAACAATAATTTTTACTTTCTGTCCATTCTTGAGTAATTGTTCCACAAGCAAACGTCCTGTTGCACCACTTGCCCCAACGACTAGAGTTGTCATTAATTTCTCCTAAATTCTTATTATCTATAATGTCCGCTTTGGGCCGAAACCGGTCACTCTATTTATTTAGTCACTTCTAGCGAAACTACAACAGAGAACGGAATACCGTTGATTCGGGAAATTACTCCATTCGTCTGAGTGTTATCAAATATGTAATAAATAACCAGCGTTACTGCGATCATTTTCACAACAACGCACTCGCTAATTATTAACCATTGTCGATGTTGTAGTCATCTATAACTTATCAGGGAAAACAAGAACGTATGTAAGCATCTTTATACTATTTAGGTGTCGCTAAAAGGTAAATCTGCATGCGTGATTTATACCAAGGAACAGACAAAGGAGATGTGTTGTGTTAAATGACGATGAAATCGATAAGATTGATGTAGCGTTAGATGCCATTATTGCTATGTTAAAACGATTTCCACACATAAATGGAGCGGGGAAAACATTTAATTTCTCCAAAGCTGAACAGCCAGACCCATTGCGATTCATCTGCGAAGGAAATAAGGGTGGGTATATATTAGAGTTTGGAGTCGAGTTGATCAAAGATTATATTGATCACATAGATCTATTTTGTTCCGTTCTCCACATTCAGATCATGGTACAGAATATTGTTCCTACCAACGATTGGAAGTGTTTTAGGTTTACATCGTCCTCTGGTTTAGAAGAGGTAGATTTAGAAATTCCTAGATTACATCAAAGACTGGCTGGCTAGTAATAAAAACGCTAAATAACACATAGATAAGGGTTAAATTCAAATGTAGGGCAAAGTCATGAGCACACATTGGGGCCGCCGAAAAAATAAAAATCGTAGAAAAATGAACTCACGTCAAAAGCATCCCTTCAAAGATCGGCAGGGCAGGCTTGTCACTTGTGATAGACGATCACAGGACGAACGCAGAGCAGGTATTGACGTTATACAAGAGATTATATCCATGGAAGAGTTCGAAGCACTTTTATTAGACCGCAAGATGAATAAAAATTTATAGCAAGCTCCAAGTCTTTCAGAAATAACACGCGTTGAATTTTAGTCCCGAGAAATGACCAATGCATGGTTTGAATCGTTAGTAGGCATGGGTAAACGGTAGACGCTTTGGGAGACTAATCAACGAACGGAACGTCCGTTTTCGGCTAAAAGCAGATATTGATAACACCTGGATTTATAAAAAAAGGGCCCAAAACTTTGGGCCCTTTTCTCTTGCAGTCGAGTAGAGGGAAGAGAAAATTCTGCCCTCCCGCCATTTGCCTTATTAGAATGAACTTCGCATAAAGCCCGACCTAGAGCGGATTAGTCTGTTCTGTCTTCAGGTTGGAACCATCTGGCTCACAGAGCTTGAGATCCTTATCCGCATTCATGATGTAAGTGGCCTTTCTGGCAACTGCGTTCATGTGCTTGCACAGGCGATAGAAGTTACGCTTCTGCTTGCGAGTCATCTCATCTAGCAACAGGGCGTTATCCTCGAATGGATCCTTGCGCAGATCATAGAAAGTCACAAAGTACTTCTTCTGGTGAATCCCTTTCGCATCCAGGCATTCACTCATGTCTTCCGTCGCACCCTGACGGCTACCATCACGGCAAACATACTTATACGACGTGTCAAATTCTATAACCGGTCGCGC
>CAJHZF010000008.1_pt1 | contig 11396 bp, 10 predicted proteins | sample 9198891 | NCBI WGS metagenome assembly CAJHZF01 (sample SAMEA7708349, study PRJEB35096) | sediment metagenome | biome: marine neritic benthic zone biome [ENVO:01000025]; feature: sediment [ENVO:00002007]; material: shallow marine sediment [ENVO:03000034] sea grass bed [ENVO_01000059] ...
AGCACCAATTGCAGCGATCAACCGCTCTTTTGCTTGTAGTGAATCCCACCATTCTCTCATTTTTTTTCTCATTTACTATTTGCAAGCTGTGCCTCAACAATTGCTCCTTGAGTATTAGCAGATTGAATTTCAGTAAAGTAATTTTTACTTTTTAAAGTTTGTTTGACGTTATCAAGAAGTTGAACATCGCTTGATCGCAGATTGAGATTTAATTTTCCATCTCGATAGCTCATAGTATTGATATCGATCTTGCCTGCTTGCTTCATGGATTCACCACTCATCGCTAGCAACTCCATAAAACTAGCTTTTGAGCTCGAGTTTGTACTAGCAATGAAGTTTTTGAGTCTAGCTTCCATCTTAGTGCGAGCACTGTCTGCTGAAATATTTTGCATATCTGGAAAAGTTTGACGCACCACTTGTACAATTTGTGCATTTAAATGCTTCTCTTCTTTACTAAAACGTGCGTGATCAATTAGAACAGATACCATGGATAATCCTACCCAAACTCCAAATAGTATTGCTGCAGCTTTCCAAGGCGCAAATTGCCGATGTTTTTTGTCTTTCTTTTGATAGCTACCTTGTAAGAGATTAATACACTCATTTTCATCCAAGCCGTCAGCGAATAGTCCAGGTGGACAATCATCTAGTTCATTGCTGTTTATAGGGAAAGTAATTTTTTTAGCACCACTTTGCTGGTTATCACAGCGGTAAACATTTAGTTCAGTAGGTGTTACTTCGGCTTGGCGTAAAGAAGATGTAAGAACTTGCTGCAAGTTATGAAGGTCTATAGTGAACCCTTGATATGTAGAGGTACGCACTAAACCGCGTTCATTTTCAATTAAAATTGTCCAGGCACCTTCTCTAAACGGTAAACCAAATACATCAGCAGTTAATAGGTCTGGAAATATTCCAGCATCAGCTAATTTTTCTAGAATAATATCTAGCGTGTTTTTTTCAATAACGGCAACTGGATAGTCGTTATCCCCATAGCGTTGGCCTAAAGCAAAATGCAAATCTTCGATATCATCTGCAACTTCTTCTTCTAAAGCGTAGGGAACTGCTTTTTGTAAATGTTTACTTTTTCGCGCACGTGTATTTACATTTGTAAGTAACATCTGCTGTAACGGTAACAAAACTATGACATGTGCATTTTGTGTAATAGAGGAGACTTGCTCTAAACGCGCCTCTGCTCCTCGAGTGATGGGTACACCTTCTTCATCGAGTTTAATCCATTTGACAAAGTGAGAGTCATCTACATCTAACTCGTCTAGCAAATCTGTTTGCACATAAATTATTACAGTTTCTTGCATTGATACGTTCTCTTTAGAGCTTTTGGCTGCGTTTCACAACTTTCAGATTATTTCCACCAACACGGTGTATTGTACTCGTTAATTTAACCTGACTCTTACCAATAACCGCTTTAGTGGTTAAATCAAAATATCTAGTGGTAACACCGAGATCATAAGTATCGATAGTAATTGAATGTGTTTGCAAAAGCGGGTGTCTTAGAAAATCAGTAGCTTGTTTATAGGGTTCATCTTCACGCTCTAAAACTAGCTCTTTAGCTAGATCCAGATCTATCTTTGGGTTCAAGCTTGCCAATACCTCGGCCGATGCAGTGTTTAAATTAAGTCGCGCATTGCTAGGCAATGCCGTTACATGGGGTAGTAATTTGTTATAAATTTCTTGATCAACGCCGTAAATTAAGCGTAGTTCTGAAATATCTGCCATGGGTTGATCTGCAGGATAGTAAGAATATTCTAGACTTTGATACCTATCCCGTTCTGCACCGTCCGGACCTGCGGGTTCAATACCAGGATCAATCCAATCAATAATGGCCTCAACTAAATTTGAATTTATTTCTAACAAGGACAACAAGCGTGACACGCGTTGTTTAGTAATTGGGTCTACCTTGTCATTATCCCACAGCTTGTTTAGATTTAGTTTACCTTGTGCATCTGCAATTTTTCCCTGTATATAGCCTCCCGGCAGTTGAAATGGGGGTAAATCAATTGCCCAATCTTCATCTAAACCGTCATATGTGGTGTCTTTTGCATCTCGTGCAAGAATTGCCTTGGTCCATTGTTCCGCCCCTTTGGCATAAGACAGAGCCTGGCTGCTAGAGATAGAGTTTTCAGTACGACGCATATCAAGTTGAAAATTTGCAGCAATAGTGGCTGCTGCAGTTGCAGCAATGGCCAGCACCAGCACGGCTGTAATGACCGCAATTCCAGTTTGTTTAGTATTTGTTAATTGCTTAAAAATCATAAAGGTGCTGCAAATAAACGTTTAATTTCATCCCATGGCTCGGCTTTAATAGTAACTTCTAGTGCCTTTGGTACTCCTATTTGCTGTTGGCTGCTATTGAGAGGTGGCCAAGTAGTGTGCCATTGGTTATTTTGATCTAGATATCGCATTGTCAGTGATTCAACATCTTTTAACAGGTCGGTTTTAAAAAACTCTTCTGCAATCGCCCCATCTAATTGTGCCCAGCTAAATCTGCTCAAAGTATTTTCAGATATTTCGTAGGTGACTCGTTGGAGTCTACTACGTGCCAAATTTGCTGGGTTGCGCCAACCGGAATGAGTAAAGCTTACGGCTTTATCTTCGTTACCCACGAACGCGTGCTGTGAATCTCCGTATTGATTCAGTATGGACCGATCAATGACCTGACCGATATCACGTTCAAAATATCGAAACGTAAGCTGTAAGTTTTTCAAACGTTTGGCTGAATCTTGAATATGCTCTTGGTTTTTAAGTACTCGATTTAATCCGTCGTACGCCACTATACTAACGATGGCGAAAATAGCTGTAGCGACCACCATCTCGATTAAAGTAAAACCTCGACTGCTTTGTTTTATATAAAATTTCATATTTGGATAATTACTTAGGGGTATGCAGCAAGTACACTAAGGTCGCATAATTTTGTGCATTTTTGTCTTTGTCCATACGCACAGTTACTTCTATGCGACTCGTATCGGGATCTTCAGTTTTATCTACTTTTTGGGTCCAATACCAAGTAACTCCAGCTAAAGTTTCATCTCCATCTGAAAACCCAAACTTTGGTTTAACGGGGGCAAGCTCAATCTCTGCCATTTGATTTTGTGCAACCCAGTTTGCAAATGTTTTATCACGTAAGTAAATTGAATTAATGGTAGTAGATGAAACTGTACTCATAACAGCCAATAGACCAAGAGCTATAATCGCTAACGCTACGACAACCTCTATTAGAGTAAATCCAGTTTGTATAAATTGTCTTGGTTGCATTGCTTCAATTAACAGCAGCCAGCTCATACTCACCGTTCTCAGCTACTTTAATGCTATGAGAATGGTCGATTTTATCGGTAATATTTACCTGAAAGGGTGTTACCGAACCATCAGAGAGGATATAAACCTGAGGTGTAACTTTTTCTTTTTGGGTGTACGCAACTTTTATCCCTTCTAAGAAAAGTATAAATTCCAAACCATCTGGTAAGGAGCGTTCGTTTAGAAGCTCATCATTTGCAATCGGTTCCCAACTAGATTCTTGTTGTGCTTCTGTATTGAGTCGATAGAACGAATAAGTGTCTTTGGTAAACACAATTCCTAGTTCTTCAGAATTAAAAATTGCTTGCTCTTTAGCTAAATCCATCAGTGCAGCAAGCTGCTGTGATTTTTGCTTTATTCGTGCACCTTGATTGTCGCCTAGTGTGATGACTGCTGTAGCTATCACTACTCCAATGATAAAAATCACCACGAGTAACTCTATTAAAGTAAACCCTTGGCTAGTAGGTTGCATGGCTAGTTTAGTTCAGTAAGTGACAAATCTTTGTTCATATCTTCGCCACCGGTTTTTCCATCTGCGCCAAACGAATACAAATCAAAGGACGCACCAGATGATCCTGGATTGATATATTGATATTCATTGCCCCAAGGATCTCTTGGGAGACTACGAAGGTAACCTCCTTGTTTCCAATTTTTTGCCTCGGGGTTACCATTAGGCTTAGTCACTAGCGCTTGCAGGCCTTGATCAGTAGATGGGTAGTTAAAGTTATCTAACTTATAAAGATTTAGGGACGCTTCGATAGCTCGAATATCATTTGCTACTCTAACCAATTTGGCATCATCCGTGCGCTTCATCACTCTAGGTGCGACCATTGCAGCTAATAATCCAATGATCACGACTACGACAATGATCTCAATTAAGGTAAAGCCACGCAGATGGCGAGGAGCAGTAGTTGTATGCATATTCACTTCTCTCTTAGTTGTTAACTCGCTGATTATTAAAGACAAATACTTCTAAATTGTAGCAAGATCGGGTATATCTTCTGGCCACTGACCGTCGCTATTGGTCATTCTAGACAGATAATTGGTGCAAGGGTTTTACTTGCAACACACGGAAATGATTTATTTCTATAATTTAAACAATTAGTTATATTATTTATATAATGTAAATTCACTCGACTAGACTAAGGAGTTATCGCCCTGCAAGTTCATTCAAATTAAAGATTGGCATCAGAATCGCCATGACTATTGCAAGCACAAATAAACCCATAAATACAATAATCATGGGCTCAAGAAGTTTGAGTGTAGTGTTTATAATGGTGTTCAATTCCCGTTCTTGCTGCGTCGCCGCACGATCCAACATTTCTTCTAGATTACCGCTTTGTTCTCCACTGGCAATTAAATGTAATGTCATCGGTGGGAAATGCCCTGAGCGTTCTAAGGAAGAATGAATATTAGCTCCTTCACTTATGCTTACTGCTGCTTCTTGTACGGCTTGGCGCATCGGTCGATTAATAATGACTTCAGCAGCTATACGTAAGGAATCAAGTACTGGTACGCCTGATGCAGTCATAATACTTAAGGTGCGTGCGAAACGCGCCGTATTTAACCCACGAGTTAATTTTCCTACTATGGGTAGTCCTAGATAAAACTTTTGCACTTTGGAACGAAATAGTTCACTACGCATTGCGCGTTGAAACAAGATGACACCCGCAATGATGGCAATGAATATGAATATTCCATAAGAAACTAGAAAATCGCTAACCGCAATGAGTAGCTTAGTGAGCAAAGGTAATTCTTGTCCTAAATCTGTAAATACTTTCACAACTTTAGGCACCACAACTGCGACTAACAGCACAACAACTGCGATTGCTATAATTAAAAGTACGAGAGGGTAAAACAAAGCGCCTACTACACTTTGTTGCGTTTCTTGCCGGGTTTCAGTGTAATCGGCTAAACGCTCCAATACCGCATCAAGATATCCCGATTTTTCACCTGCTGCTATCGTTGCGCGATACATTTCCGGGAATGCAGATGGAAATTCACTTAATGCTTTTTCCAAAGAATAGCCTTCAGTAACGCGTGAACGTACACCCATAATTATTCGTTTTACTCGTGGTTTTTCTGTATGTTTACCAATAGTACGTAAGGCTTCTTCTAGTGGTGTGCCTGAACGTACCAGAGTGGCAAGCTGGCGCGTAAACAAAGCGAGATCTGTTGAGTTAATACCGCGCGAAAATAAGCCACTAATAGATCTTTTTTCTTGACGTTCTTTTACTTGGTTAATTGCAAGTGGATCAAATCCTTTTGAACGCAATTGTTGACGTGCTGAACGTGGGCTATCACCTTCAACGACGCCTCGTTTCTCACGGCCGTGATTATCTAAAGCGGTATATTCAAATGCTGGCATGAGATGCAAGAAGGCTAATCACTTAAAACAATATCTTCTTTAGTCACTCGCATGACTTCTTCTAGTGTAGTAATCCCCTCAAGCACTAAGCGCATTCCATCTTGGCGAATGCTTGCTGTATGTTGATGTGCGTATTTTTCTAATTCTTGTTCAGATCCAATATCGTGAATCATGCTACGCATCGTTTCGTCAATGGTAACTAATTCATAAATACCTGAACGTCCAGAATAACCTGTGCCATTACACGCACTGCATGAACCTGGAGCAAAAATAATAGGAGTGTCCTTCATGGATTTTCCAGCTAGCGCCATACTAAGTTGTTCATACTCAACGGGGCTTGCAGTATGTGAGATTTTGCATTCATCACATAGCACTCGTACTAGGCGCTGTGCTAATACAGCAACCAAACTGGAAGCTAATAAAAAGGGCTCAACACCCATATCACGCATTCGCGTGATAGCACCTACAGCTGTATTGGTATGCAAAGTAGAGAACACCATGTGGCCTGTTAAACTAGCTTGCACAGCAATTTGTGCAGTTTCTAAATCACGAATTTCACCGACCATTACTACATCTGGGTCTTGACGCAAAATTGCACGTAGTCCACGTGCAAATGTCATATCAACTTTTTGGTTTACTTGGGTTTGGCCTATGCCATCTATGAAATATTCAATCGGATCTTCTACAGTGAGGATATTACGCTTTTTATTATTAATCTCGCTTAACGCAGCATATAGGGTTGTGGTTTTTCCTGAACCGGTGGGTCCAGTGACTAAGAAAATACCATGTGGTTTTTCAATCGCCTGTTTAATCTTATTATGAATATTAGGCTGCATACCCAAATGCTCTAAATCTAAGCGACCTGCTTGTTTATCTAATAAACGCAACACAACACGTTCACCATGTCCTGAGGGTAGGGTAGACACACGCACATCGACCGGCCGACCTGCGATGCGCAAAGATATACGTCCGTCTTGAGGTAGACGCTTCTCTGCAATATCTAATTGCGCCATGACTTTAATACGTGAAACAACTAAAGCACCTAGATTGCGTGGTGGTTGTAAGACTTCACGTAATACACCATCCACACGTAGTCGCACGGATAAGCGTGATTCAAATGGTTCAATGTGAATATCTGAGGCGTTTTCTTTTACAGCTTGAGTTAGTAATGCATTAATTAATCGAATGATAGGTGCATCATCATCGGCATCCATCAAATCCTGAGGTTCGGGTAACGCTTCTGCTAAACTTGCTAAGTCTAGGTCGTCTTCAAATCCCTCCATTAGGGCCAGTGCACCCGTGGCACTTTCATCGTAGAGTTGTGTAAGTAGTTCATCAAATTCTTCATCGGACAGCGTTCGAATGTTTAGCGGCTTACCTACAAACCGACGTGCTTCGGCAAGTGATGGTGGCTTCACATCGGGTCGTTGAAAAATCATCACGCGCCCATTGATTTCATTGCCAATTAAAATGCCATGGCGCTTGGCAAAACTAAAGGGGGGCCTGCGAACTTCGCGAGGGGCTAGAGATGGTTGTGCTTTCTCTGCTTCCATTTGCATATTTACTCCACCTCTATTCAACAATAATTACATCAGAGTCAGCAGGAATGGATAAATTCTCTGGTGGAATCTCTTCTAGCTCAATTGCTGGTGTTGCTTCGATCGGTGTAGTTTCAATAGCAGGAGTTTGTTGTAAAAGTTGGTCTACTGATGTAGAAGAGTTGGCTGAACCTCCTCCAGGTACCTGTGTAACCAGCTCATCCAGGTCTGGAAATAGCACATGGCCTTCTTTAATTAAACCGCGATCATCAAGTTTAGCCTCTATTTGTCTAGCTTGTATGTAACTGTATTTCGCATTGGTAGCAAAATCAGAGGTAGCGGCATCGCGCATGATTACAGGGTGAATAAACACCATCAAATTTCTTTTATCTTTTGTAGTTCTGGTTGCTTTAAACAAGTGACCCAGTAACGGAATATCTCCTAGCAATGGGATTTTTTGCACCGTGTCACGAAAGGTGTCTTCAATCAAACCACCGAGTACGACGGTTTGTTGATCTCTTGCGAGTACAGCTGTTTTTATTGAACGTTTCTGAGTGATCAGGTCACTTGCAGCAGTTGAAGCAGTCAGATTGGATACTTCTTGTTCAACGTCTAGCTTAACGCTATCACCCTCATTAATTTGCGGCGTAATCCTCAATATAATACCCACATCTTGACGTTCAATGGTTTGAAATGGGTTCACGCCAGCCTCGCCACCTAATCCAGGATCGGTGAATTGGCCGGTGATAAAAGGCACATTCTCCGCAACCACAATCTCAGCCTCTTCATTATCTAACGTGACGATTGAGGGAGTCGAAAGAATATTGGTTGCAGCATCAGCTTCAAGTGCAGTTAAGATTGCAGCAAATCGATCTTTACCGCTTACCTTAGCAGCACCAACAAAAAAGCCACTTGTTACTGCACTGAGCGTGTCGGCAACCTCTTCTGCAAATAAGGAAGGGAGATTAGAGCCAGTAAAGGGGGCCAAAAAGCCGACTGCAGGTGTCGTACCACTAGATCTCTCTGTAGGCACGTAGGCAAACTGAACACCTAAGTCTTTAGCAAGACCAGTACTGACTTCAGCAATGATGGCATCCACAAGTACTTGAGCGCGGCGAATATCGAGTTGACTGATGATGCGACGCAAGCTTTCAAATTTTGCAGGAGATGCGGTAATGATGAGCGCATTCGTGGTTTCATCGGCTTGAATATCGACTTCATTAGCACCCGCTGATGTTGCTGCTGCAGTGCCACCTTGTTGGCCTTCTTGTGCCTCAAATTGACTGATGCCCAGCAGAATCGGGGCCAGTTCTGAGGCCTTTGCATATTTTAGATATACGACTTGCGAGTTACCACCACCCTCTAAGGGCGTATCTAAATGCGCAATCAAACCACGAATTCGCAGACGTGCAGCATTATCCCCCGATAATAAAATGCTATTGGAGCGCTCATCCGCTGCCAAAGTAGCTTGTCCAGGCACTTGGACACCTTGTGCATCTTGTCGATTTAGTGAGTTTATAATTCGTACAACTTCCGTAGCCGAGGCGTGTTCTAAGGGTACGACTTCTATCTCTTGGCTATCAGGTAGATCAATTCGATTTACAATAGTGATTAAGCGTTGAATATTGGCGGCACGATCCGAGATCACTAATACATTACTATTGGGATAAGCCGCTAAATGACCTTGTTGTGGTACTAAAGGACGCAGAATAGGGACCATCTGTGCTGCTGGAACATTTTTAATCGGCACTACACGCGTTACCAGCTCATCACCCTTGCCCTGTGTTTGACTCTCAGCAGTCGCTACTGGGCCTTGTTTAGCATTTACATCAGGTAAAATTTTAACTATTTCACCAACTTGTACCGCTGCGTAACCATGAACTTGCAAGACTGACAGGAATACTTGATAGACTTCTTCACGATCCATAGGCCGAGCAGAAACCACTGTGACTTTTGCTTTAACCCGCGGATCAACCACGAAGTTACGTCCTGTAGCTTCAGCCACAGTTTCAATGAATGAACGTATATCTGCATCTTTGAGGTTTAAGGTCACTCCCGTTTCGGCTAAAGCAATAGAAAATAACAAAAAGCATGCTGCTGCAAAAACGCATATTTTTTTAATAATGTGATGAGCAATTAATCTATTATTCATATAGTTATCACGTTTATGCAAAGTAAAATATCGAGTAAGTTAACCCGTCAGGTGATGTGTAAAAATTTTGATAAACCATTACATTTATACACGAAATTTCTTATTACACATAAAGTTACGTCTCTGCGACAAATATTCCTTGACTAACGGCTATTGGCTGAAATCCTGAAATAGAGTAATTTCCGTGCCCTCTCGCATTACAACCAGGGTCACATCAGAGGCACTAGCGAGTGTATTCATTGCTTCTGGGCCTTTATTAGGCTGATCAAGTGGTATCCCGTTGATATTGATGACTACATCTCCAGGTTGGAGACCTAATTCATAAAACATTTCAGGATTAGTGCTAGGCGTAAGCTTGTAACCTAAAAACTCTCCTGTTTCTTCATTTTGCTCAGGAGTAGCGTTAATAAATTCTGTCAGCCTAACCGGGTTTTTCATGATCTCCTGACGGAACTGTCCTAAAGATTCAAAATTGTTAGTATGCGTAGAAGGTTGGGGTGGCGATGAATATTTTGCAGCTGTTTTAGCCTTTGATTTACCAAAGCCTGCGGCCTGTGCTTTGGGTAAACGTAATGTTTCCATACGTATATCACGTTCTAAAATAACGCGGTCAGGGTACACAGCGTGTAAGGTTGCCCCACCGGGAACATCAGCACCAAGTGCATAGTGTTTAATTTTATTAGCGCCACTAGAAATTATGGCATAGCCATATTCTTTCCCGCCTGCAAGTACACCTAGTAGTTTAAGGTTTAGAGTGGTATCCGGTGCGTCTTCTACTTTTTTTGCCGTAGCTGGCGCTGGTTTACCCATGATATGCAGTTGCGCAACTTTGCGGTCATATTGAGGCCTTGGTTGCGGTTTAATTGAATTCGTAGCTGTGGCAGGAGGGGGTATTGCTACCGTATTGGTTCCTGAATCAAAAAAACTCCAAAAAAGCTTTGCAAGTGTAATGAGAATTAGGATTATCAGCGCAATATTTACCACACGCGGCAACTTCGTCTCTATCTTAGGCCATAGATTATTAATAACAGCAGTGGTATCCATAAATTTTAAAAAATTGGTTTCTTCTTCACGGACTATGAATCTATCAATGGGAATCAGTTATCTAATTTTCCTTTATTTACTTGACAGCAAAACATTGGTTAGCGTAACTTGCGCCGGCTCCCATGGCGAAGAAGTACTGCAATTAGGATATAACCGTTTCACTTTTGTCCCCATCGTCTAGAGGCCTAGGACATCGCCCTTTCACGGCGGCAACGGGGGTTCGAATCCCCCTGGGGACGCCATATAAAACAACGACTTGCGTTCTCCTCAAATCTTTAAAACAAATTACGGGTAATTCTGAAAGCCTACCAATACCTCTGATACCACATTTTCCTGTAACTTACTTATTTTAAATACAATTGGCGATAGGATATAGCAAAACATCGATGGGTGGTACAGGCTTAATGATAGACGCTAACTAAATAAAAATCGTCTTTCAGGGGCTATTTACCTTAATAGCATTTTGACTGAAGTAGGGCTGACCTATTTCATAGAGTATTTGCGAAATAACAAAATATAATAGCATTTGTTATGCACGGCTTAACTCCGAGCGTAGCCATAACTTGGAAGTATTATATGGAGAAAAAGGCGAAATCAATAAACTTCTTGTCGCCAGAGCAAACAAAGAAAGTTCAATTAGTTGTTACCTAATTATTACAAAATTTCAACGCACGATGCAATTTTAGTAAACTCATCCAAATACAACGAGAAATTTTCCAAGATAAAAACATGGGCAATGTTTAGGCTGTTTCATGACTTCTAGCTAAGGATTATTTACGCATTAAGAGTGCTAGACGTCGCCTATTTAGTTTTTCCCATTTTTGACGGTTCATTTTGCCAAACATGGGGCTCTCCCAAGTTTGGTAACAAACGAATAACATCGTGCGCATTTCTAATTCATCGCCTCTAAACCCTAATTCAGCAAAAATTGAACGAATATAATCCATGCGAAGTTTATTTACTTTTTTTACTGCGCGTCTGGCTAGAG
>CAJHZF010000241.1_pt1 | contig 11350 bp, 16 predicted proteins | sample 9198891 | NCBI WGS metagenome assembly CAJHZF01 (sample SAMEA7708349, study PRJEB35096) | sediment metagenome | biome: marine neritic benthic zone biome [ENVO:01000025]; feature: sediment [ENVO:00002007]; material: shallow marine sediment [ENVO:03000034] sea grass bed [ENVO_01000059] ...
CAATGGTGAATTAGTACGCGGTGGGGATGCGTATGTATATCCTGAGTATGCAACGAGTAGTCGCTTGTATGAATTTGAACGTGAAGCAAAAGAAAGTCAGGCAGGGATTTGGAAGTTGCCAGAGAATGAGAGAGTGAAGCCGTGGGAGTGGAGAAAGAAGAATTAACATGACCGCTATCGACTCAACGCGGTCATTTGAATGAATTGTATCGAATCGTAGAACTGTGAAATAAAATAATAGTGGTTTGAACTCTATTAGCGTCTTATCCATTATGTCAGTGGTCAGATTTCGGTTCTATGAAGAATTGAATGATTTTCTTCCTTCGCACAGGAGGAAACGGGAATTTGCGATCACCTTCCGCTCACAGAATTCAATAAAGGACATGATTGAATCCGTCGGGGTTCCACATACCGAGATTGATCTGATACTGGTTAATGGACAATCGGTGGATTTTTCGTATATCGTCCAACCCGACGATCAGATTAGCGTGTATCCGGTGTTTGAGTCGTTGGATATTTCCAATGTAACTCGCTTACGACCGGAACCACTTCGAAGTATCCGTTTTGTACTGGATACTCATCTTGGAAAACTTGCCCGTTACCTACGCCTGCTAGGGTTTGATACGTTATATGACAACGCCTGGAAGGATGAGGAGCTGGCTAAGATCTCTGCTTCCGGCGATAAACGCATTTTACTCACACGCGATTATGGCTTATTGAAACGTAAACAAGTAACGCACGGTTATTTTGTTCGCAACGATAAACCGACCTTGCAGGTAAGGGAAGTACTTTCGCGTTTTAGTCTTTACCGGAGGGTACAACCTTTCTCCCGTTGCACACGATGCAATGGTTTAATCCAACCGGTTGCAAAGGACCAGGTAATTGAGCGATTGCCGAGCGGAGTAATAGCTACAGTTAGCGAATTCTCTGCTTGTGAGAAATGTCGGCGGATTTACTGGCAAGGCAGTCATTATGACCACATGCAACGGATTATCGAAGAGTTACTCAGGGAATAAGCAAATGACCGCTAACGACCCAAAGCGGACTTTTGTCTAACTTTTTTACAACGCCTATGAAAGAAAATACAACACAATTGCTCTGGAACAAAGAAATGAGGAACAGTTAATGTCAGAGTCATATCTAAATTAGTTATTACGTAATCTCAAAAGAGTTGGGAAGAATTATGAACACGGTAGCGAATATTCTAACGGAAGAACACAAAGTGATATTAAAAGTAGTTCGTGCTTGTAGCGCTTTAGCAGAAAAACTCGAAAATGGCGAGACTGTTCCTGCAGAGACACTTTTAGGAATTGTAGAGTTTGCACAAGAGTATGTGGATAGATTTCACCATCATAAAGAAGAAGACATCTTATTCCCCGCTTTGGAAAAAGCAGGGAATCAGTCAGTAAATTGTCGTCTGAAGGCCCTGAGAGACGAGCATCAATTTGGCAGAAAACTAATCTCGCAACTAGCACAATCAATAAACGATTATGTGGAAGGTAAACCTGGGGGCAGAAAAACCGTGATGAACACTCTTTTATCAATACCAAGGTTATACCCAGGACATATTTATCGGGAAGATACGATTATCTTTCCTATGATTAAAGTAGCCCTAGGTAAAGATCAGCAGAACGCATTAATTAGTGAATTTGAAGAAATTGAAAAAGAAATCGGCAATGGTTTTCATCAAAGATATATTGAGTATGCGACAAGGATTGAAAAGCATATGTAAGAACATACGTAATTGGAAATATAATGAGTATTTTCATCATGAGTTATTAAAATGCGCTTATTAGTCTAAATGTTGAATGATCGCTAACGACCCAAAACGGACGTCAAATTTAATTTATAATTACTTAGGGATTTATATCTCAAAGAAATGCGTTTCCACTCTACCATGTAAATTTAAATGTTAAACAATCGAATATTCATATTATCTAGCATATTCACCTTGCTATGTGTGTTTGTCTTAAATTGGGCTGTAAAAAGTGCCTATGCTGGAATAGGGATGTATGCATTTGGACTCGTCAATGGGCTAATATTTTTAGCAGTAATATATTTGATAATAAAAATGCAAAAGCTTAAGAAATAGGCCAATTTCATTAAAAATGTAAATAACTGCTAACGACCCAAAGCGGACATTGAAGTAATTCAATTTAGCAAGTTCCAAGTAAATCAATGCCTCTTACAGATAAGCCACTCTCTAAAGACAGAGTCCAATTTTACGATTCGCTATCGAAGAGAGAAATAAAAAAGATAGCTTCTAATTTGGATATCCAAGTCCTTCAGACAAGCAGGCCGGCGGAAATAAGCACTTGGAAATTGATTAATGAGCGACTCTTATCAAAACGCCCAGACATTGAAATAAGAATATTTGGATACTATTCTCAAGACTGTGATCTATCATGCCTTGAGCATTTATCAAACGTTAGGTGTTTATCAGTTGATTGCTTAATCAAGGCGTCAAATATTGAAGCGCTTAGTATACTAGATCAATTAAGTACATTGTCTGTAGGAATCTATTCGTTAGAGTCTTTTGACTTTCTGCACTCATTACCGACAACACTCAAAAAGTTGTACCTTGGGACAACAAAATCAAAGAAACCATCTCTAGAGCATCTAAGTAGGTTTACAGAGATTGAAGAGCTGTACATAGAAGGTCAACAAAAAAACATCGAAGCCATTGGTGAGTTAAATAATCTTCAGAAATTAATTCTTAGATCTGTATCTCCAAAAAATATTCGATTTATAAAGAAGCTAGAAAGACTATGGTCACTAGATATTAAACTGGGTGGTATAATTGATCTTTCAACCCTAAAGGATCTAGAAAATATAAAATATCTTGAGCTTTGGCAAATTAGAGGGCTATCTGATATTTCGGTTATTTCAAGCTTGATCGGTTTACAATATCTATTTTTACAGTCATTACGAAACGTCACTGAATTTCCCGATATGACCAATTTATTCAAACTTAGAAGAGTTTACATGGAGACAATGAAGGGGCTAAAAAATGTTAATGGCTTGGCAAGTGCTCCAAATCTTGAAGAATTTATACATGTGAGTGCACAGAACATGTCTCCTTATCAATACAAGCAATTACTAGAGCGTAAAAGGCTTAAAAGAGCATTATTTGGCTTTGGGTCTGATAAAAAGAATGAAGAAATGCTGAGATTGATGAATGCAAATGACGTTGATAGGTATCAGCATACACCTTTTGTTTTTTCATGAATGACTGCTTACGACCCTAAGCGGAAATATAAATATAAACTTCAATTTTCAGCATGTATAATTTTATAGATTCTTAGAAAAATATAATTATGTCTAAGCTTAAAAAGTTGCCAGACCACAGCATTGAGGCATCTGGTCTTAAATCTAAAGTTGATTCAAACCAGTGTGAGAAATTAAAAAAACAATATGGGTTTAAAGCAGAGTTTAATCTTTATGGTTATTTACTCGATGCAGTGTTGTGGTACAAGTCACACAAAGACATACAAGCTAAAAGATCAGTTGCAGAACAAATCACTTTATTGGATGAACTTGGTGAACGGTCTAATTCACTTCTTGAATGTTTTGATAAACTAGGATTTGAGGAAAGAGGTAAAATTATAGATAGATTTGGTACGCACCTAGATCTAGAAGATATACGTTATAAGCTAAATGCCCTTTCCATGCATTCGCCAATAATAGCTAAGGAGCTTAAAGGAAAAGTATCTAAGGATAGTAAAGAAAATAACCCACTTAAAAATTTTATATCACGTTTAGCGATAATCTATGAGCTTGGCACCAGGTGTAAACCAAAATGTAATTATGATGATGAGAATTCTAAATATTCTGGTGATTATTTAGAATTTTCTTCTGAAATATTAAATGAAATTAATGAAGTGCATTCAAATAGTGCAATTGGCCAAGTTATTCATGAAGTATTAGAGATCCACAAGGTAAAAAAATAGGCTTTAACAAAGTCAAATTTCACCTTTATCAAATTCTTTTCACTTAAAGCTAAAATCGCCTGCGTTCCAAACCCTCTACAACATGAGTAGATTCACGCACAAATATCTCTGTTGCATCTTCTACAGTAATTTCACCCGCATCGATTTGTCTACACAGTTGTTTGCGTAGTTTGTAAAGACTAATGACATCCAAGTGATCGGCTGCACGTATTGCAAGATCCTCCCAATAGGCGTTGGTTTCTTTATCGTAGCAGTATTTTTCTTGTGCCATGACGGCTTGGTATAGCACGGCAAACAAGAGTATTGTTTTGTATCGGATCACTATATCTATTTTATCAAAGTATGGAATGAACTCTTTGTATACTAAGCGCACATTCATTGTTGGGTTAGATTGAATCTCTGTCGATGCGTTAGGCAAGGGTGAGGTTATATAATCATAACAAGATGTCAGATGGATAAATTTAAATATGCAGCATACGGTTTTAATCTCCACCCGATACGACTCTCAGATCGGGTTCCATCAGCAAAGTTGTTAGGAAAAGGTATTCTCGAAGGAAAAGCTCTTCGGTTTCATAAGCGTAGTAAGGACGGTTCTGGAAAATGCAATATCGTTGATGAAGAAAAACAACAGGTCTATGTCGCGGTGTATGAAATAGACGAATCCGAAAAACCGGCGCTGGATAACGCTGAAGGAGTCGGATATGGTTACCGAACTGAAGAAGTTAAGGTAGTTGGTTTCGGAAAATGTTTAACGTACGTAGCCGAGGATTCGTATATAGACGACTCGCTTAAGCCTTATACGTGGTACAAGAAAATGCTTCTTGAGGGCTGTGAGAAACTGGAAATTCCGAAGGCCTATATTGATCATATCCGCTGCGTTGATGCTAATGAGGATTTCGATCAGCAAAGACAGGCCAAAAACATGGAGTTAGTTGCATGGGCAAAAAATACAACTAGCTACACATTTTAGTAGTGAGTCAAAGCCTGTTTTTTTGGCGATTTACACGCTCGGCGTTAATAATTAATGGGTTCTGTGTTTACCGCTTTGTGTAAAATTAATTGAATCCTCTTCTAAAATTTCAATATACCATATTTGATTGGTCAACACATTCTCAAGTAGAAAAGTATGTTAATTTTTTTTTGTGATGAAGTATCGATGTGACAAAGGCTTATTTACGATCAAATCCATGATTTTCTCCCATGTAAACCTGTTAAACTTCCTTACGTATTTCCACAATATCAAACATTGTTTTATAAAAGTGTGGAATAGATCAATTCACACAAACCGTTTATCCTGCTGATTACTCACTTTCAGAAAATAATGTAGGAGAAATTTGTGAAAACCGAATCTGGGGAACAATATTTATACGCTGCAGAAACCAAACTCAATGAATTAACCACAGATCAGATTGCAACCTGTGCAAAGATACTGGCGTTAGAGTTAGACAAGTACCGACTTGAATACGGTGACTTTCCAGAGGAAGTCTACCAACAGTTTGTTGAATTAGAAGAGATGACCGAAGAAACCAAGAAGATATTTAAGATGTGAATAGAAGCGATGTTGGCAGTGATACAGCAAGTGGAGATTGCGGAAGGAGATAAAGAGATTAAGAAACATTGAACACATTAGATTAAGCCAGCAGGCTAGATAATTAACTTAAAAAAACGGAGACATAGAAATGTATAAATCATATCCAGTCGCATTATGGGCGATATTAGCAAGTTTATTTTTTTTCAATGAACGCAATTAGTGCCGATGAAGAAATTCTTATTGATACAGATGAAAAAGCCAAGGAAATACTTTTAGGACATGATTGGGAATGCGAATGGAAAGACATACTTTATAACGGTACTAGTAAAGTAGTTTATGAGGAAGTGAGTCTAAAAAAACTAACTGGAAAAGTTAAAAATAGCTTTTGTCCAACTGCGTGGGGAAAAATTAAGGGGAAAATTAAAAAAGGCAAATTAACGGTAACACACTTTAATTTTCTAAATTCAGATGAAGCCCCGCCATGTATTGGAAGTACTATCACAGGTAGTACATTGTATAAGTCTGCCGATGGAAGCTATTACACAAAAGGTACTTACACACACAGTGCATATGAAGCTTTGGGCAGCACAAGTTGTGTATCGGTTTCTAAATAGTCTTGATATTGTCATCAATGATGATTGACTAAAGTTGTACATAAGTTTGAATGACCGCTATTGGCCGAAAGCAGACATTCGCATACTTAGATTTCGCAATTACCTCTATCTATCCAAGCTGTTTCTTCCTTGCCATGATGAAATACGTAATAACGATCAGTAAAACTGCCTGTGACGCGATTAATAACCAAATTACGATAAAAACCGTTTTTTGTTTTACTATCGTTCTTAATAAATTTTTCGTCATACATTCCTATAAGCGGTACTTTGTCTTGTCCTTGATAAATTTTCACGGTTCCATCCTTACTAAATTCAATCTGGTAAAACATGATCTTATTGCCCATGTAAATTTTGCCAGATTGTGGCCAAGTCTGTGATTCATTATGACAAGTCAGCTGAGCAGTTTTAGATTGTGCGTCACCAATAAATAGAAACAATAAAAACAAAATTAAAATTAGTATTGGTAGTTTTTTCATTTGCGAGTCCATCTAATTAAAACCGCCCACGCTCCAAACCCTCTACAACCCACTCCCTCTCACGCACAAATATATTTGTTGCATACTCTACAGAAATTTCACCCGTCTCGATTTGTCTACACCGTTGTTTGCGTAACATAACTAAGTTAGTGACATCCATGCGATCCACATAATGGATTGCAAGATTACCCCAATAGGTGTTGGTTTCTTTATCGTGACAATAATTTTCTTGCGCCATAACAGTTTGATATAGCACAGTAAATAAGAGAATTGTTTTGTATAGAATCACATTAGAAATTCTGTACTTTTATTTTTAATTAATCCTGCCTTTTACGCTCGTTTTGTATTCTGTTGACCTCTCTTCTAAGATTTCAATATTCCATTTTTGATGAGATAACACACTTTCAAGTAGAAATGTATGTTCACTAGTTTTTGTGACGAAGTATCGATGCGACAATTGATTATCTACAATCAAATCCATAAATATTTCCTTTTTTTATCTAACTTTATTGAAAGAGGTACATTCACAATGTACCAAAAATATTTTTATAATAGTATGAAATGCTCAATCAAAGAAAACCGCTTACACTGCTGCTTACACCCATTCAGAAATTCAGTAGGATAATATGTGAAAACCGAATCTTGGGACAGTACCTTTTCGCTACAGAAACCAATTTAAATGAATTAACCACAGATCAGATTACAATCTGTGCAAAGATGCTGGCATTAGAGTTAGGCAAATACCGATTGGAATACGGTGACTTTCCCGAAGAAGTCTATCAACAGTTTGTTGAACTGAAAGAGATGGCCGAAGAAACCAAGAAGATATTCAAGATGGGAATGGAAACGATGTTAGCGGTAATTCGGCAAGTGGAGATTACAGAGGGAGATAAAGAGATTAAGAAACACTAATATGTAACAAAATTTTAATTATGGCTGAACAAAAAATTATAGAGTACAAGAAAAAAGAAGATTTCTCTGTACGAGTGGAAAGTTATACTTTTACTTATGACCGAAAATTTGTATCTTTTACCGGCCCACGTGAAAGGCAAGATTTTTATTATTTGACAGTAATTGGTCGTGAACATGGTACTCCTCAGCAAGAACGAAAATGTTGGCTAAATTTCCATAATGATACTTCTTCTGCTGGATACGGATACGGGAGTATTAGTGAAGTTCAAATTTCTAAAACTGAGATGGAAATTAATTTTCACGTAGATGATAAAATTTTTAATGAAATTATAAATACATTAAGAAATGAACAAGAGGTAAATATAGATTTTAGTGCAGGTTTACAAAAAGATTCTACTATTGAAGACTATATGATTTATTATTTAAGAATCCTATCTAGTGCAAATAAAGTATAAAAAATTATTACTTAGATAATAGTTCAATGACCGCTATTGGCCGAAAGCAGACACTTGCTATGATCCATGGAAAATTAACAACTGAATGATTGCTAACGAACCAAAGCAGACATTCATGTAATGGTAAATTTAAATGACGAAAAATGAATATGCACGCATTAGCATTCTTTAAGCGCCTCATAAATTATTTATAAAGATTAGATAAGGTTGCTCTAAATCAAATACATTTTTTAATCCCTTGATAGGGTTCCTCTTTCAAAAATATCAATAGAAGCGCTTTCAAAATGATTAATAAGAATGAAAGTTTAAAACTCTATCCGGCATGGGATGTGGCGACTCGAGTATTTCATTGGGTTAACTTCTTATGTGTACTAGGGCTAATTGCGATCGGGACTATAATCCTTAATAGCAAAACTTTAGGTATTAGTGGTGATGCGAAAATTCTACTTAAAAGCATTCATGTCTACATAGGTTATATTTTCGTATTAAATCTAATCGTGAGGATAATTTGGGGGTTCTATGGCAATAAATTTGTTAGATGGAAGGAAGTTCTTCCATTTGGAAAACAGTATTGGTCCTCATTTATAAGTTATGTAAATAACATTACTGAAAAATCTCGACCAGAGTATTTGGGACATAACCCGGTCGCAAGACTCATCGTATCGATATTTTTCTTACTTCTTATACTAGAAGGAATAACGGGATTAATATTGGCAGGTACCGATTTGTATATGCCACCGCTAGGACATGAGGTAGCAGAGTGGGTCACTGGCGCGGGTGAGGATCATAGTAAATTAGAAGGGCTTGAGCCTGGATCGAAAGAAAAAGTTGACCCTGAAGCCTACGCGCAGATGCGCGAAATTAGAGCGCCAATAATTACATTGCATCTTATTGTCTTTTATTCACTCCTAGTCGTAATCTTTCTACACATTATTGGTGTAATAACTGGGGAGCTCACAGAAAAAAGTGGACTAACATCTGCCATGTTCACTGGGAAGAAATTATTTTCAAAAGAACCGATTGATTTAGATTAGTCACAAAGAACTAAATAAATTAGACCTAATAGATTTATAGCTCACTTGTATAATATTTGAATGTCCGCTATTGGTCGTAAGTGGACAAAATTTCGGAAAAATGGATTCAGCTAAAGAGTAAATAAACCAGCAATGTAATTATGCAAATTATAAAGTAGGTGTTGCGATCCAATTACAAGACTACAATACTAAATTCATCTTTTGCAGATTTAAAAATTCACAACACGCATGCGAGCATTGATCATCAGCGCCGACCGTTTTGAAGACAGCGAACTCATTGATCCACTGCAACAGTTTCGGGTAAAGGGGGTAGAGGTAGATGTTGCTGCACCGCAAAAGGGGCCGATCACCGGCAAACATGGCCACAAGGTGGGTGCCGGGCTGGCCCTCAAAGCCGTACATCCAGAGGACTATGATCTATTGCTGTTGCCCGGCGGTAAGGCTCCCGCCAGCCTGCGTAAGAATCCCGAAGCAGTGGCTATCGCTCGGCATTTTCTCCAAGCCAACAAGCCGGTGGCTGCGATCTGCCATGGTCCCCAGGTGTTGTTAGCCACCGGACTACTCACCGGGCGCACTGCCACCTGCTACCATGGCATGAAGCAAGAGTTGGAGGATGCAGGGGTAAATTACCGGGACCGCGAAGTGGTTGTTGACGGCAATCTCATTAGTTCGCGACAGCCAACCGACATTCCTGTATTCATGCAGGCGATCTTTAGGATCATGAACCTTTGAAATCTTAGCTGTCCGCTTTCGACCCCAAGCGGATATTAATTTCATTTAAATTTTAGGCACTTTAATATAAGGGAAGTATAAAACCTCCTGTAAAAGTTTTTTCTCAGCAACGGCGCTCCAAAGAGGAAGTTGATATTAATAAATATAGGTAAAAATTTAAATCGAGGCCAAAGTAAAACTATCGACACAAGTATTTATCGTGCATCAATATCTGTTAGAAACGCATTTAAAAAGATTTCTTAGTCTATTAGTCATTGTTATTTTATCTCAACCTTATCATCTGCTTGCCTACGATATTACTGAATCGTTTTCAATTGGAGGAACACTAACTTCAGTGGCTCAACACGCCGCGCTTGAAAATGTAGTTAAGGAAAATGGTAGTAATCAATCGAATACCACACGAGCTGCTGTTGTAATTGACATTGGCGCAAACTATCGCCCCACAGAGAATGATGAGTTACAACTTGTCTATAGCTTTGCGGAGGGTGAAGCCTTAAATGGTTTAGAGGCTTTTAGCCTCACTCCATACGTGGATGATTTAGAAGAAGATCTACGTGATATCAATAATAGTGGTCGTTATAACTTGTTAGAGGCTTGGTATAAGCACACTATTGAATTTAACGAAGTGAATTCATTCGGCATCACCTTAGGCATCATCGATGCTACCGGGTACATTGATGAAAATGAGTATGCCAATGATGAAGTGTCGCAGTTTATGAATGACATCTTCAAGAACAACACCTTAGCAAATCTAATCTCTTTTGATACTGGCGCAGCGCTGGAATTTATATTCAGTACTTGGTCTATAAATGCAGTGGTAATGGATTCTAAAAATGATGATAGGAACGACTACAACTACTATGCCATTCAAATTGGTCATCACGTGACAACACGATTGGGGATGGGCAACTATCGTCTGTATGCATTTACTACCGATAATGAATTTGTAGATAGAGCGGAGACAGGGAAAGATAATCTTTCTGGCTTTGGCATTTCCTTAGACCAACAATTAAGCGAATCGATTGGATTATTTGCAAGGCTTGGCACTCAGGATGACGAAGTTCCAGTTGATCATGATGAAATGATCTCTATGGGTATCAGCGTTGCGGGTGCAGCTTGGAATCGCCCGGATGACGTAGTGGGAGTCGGTATCGCATTTCTTGATGGAGCTAAGAATTCCGGAATCAATGACACCAAAGCGTTAGAAGCTTATTACAGATTTGTGTTTTCAGACTATTTCGATCTCACTGCAGATTTGCAATGGATAGAGGATGATCTGCGAGAATCAAAAGACCCACAGGGCAACATTATTGGCTTGCGATTTAACGTAAACTTTTAAACATTACTAGAAAAATGACAAAATAGTAAGAAATATCGAATGTCCGTTTTTGGCCGAAAGCGGTCATTCAGCTCAGCAACAAATAAACTAATCGAATAATTCGAAAGAATGCCTTTGCGTTTTGGACATGTGTAGTTGCGTTATAGAATACGCTTTATTTGAGATTCGCTGATATAAAGAAGTTAACTTGTTAGTACCGTTCCTCGGAGCAAGCAATATGAACGCACTTTGGATGAATAACGATGCCACTTAGGCAATTGCATCAGGCGGTTGGTTTTGTGCATCAGATTTCCGGATCACCGGACGG
>CAJHZF010000245.1_pt1 | contig 11293 bp, 12 predicted proteins | sample 9198891 | NCBI WGS metagenome assembly CAJHZF01 (sample SAMEA7708349, study PRJEB35096) | sediment metagenome | biome: marine neritic benthic zone biome [ENVO:01000025]; feature: sediment [ENVO:00002007]; material: shallow marine sediment [ENVO:03000034] sea grass bed [ENVO_01000059] ...
CTTAGATAAGGCAGCTAAAGAAGCCTTAAATAAACAAATTAAAGAGCTAAATAAGGATACTGCCAACTTAAAACTTGATCTATCTGAGGCTAATCGCTTTCTAAAAACTCCTGAGACAATAGCAGATGAAATAATGAACAATGTTCGTGGCATTGGAGATAAGGCTTTAGAGAATCAAGCAGGTCTTGCTAATGTTAATCGCTCCGGTGGCAGGATGAATAAGCAGCGGGTGCTGGACTTTCTAGATGAGTCAAAGTACAAGGAATTTCTTATTAATGATGCCATGCAGATTCATAATAGCTATATGCAAAGGGCAAGTGGCGCTTTGAGGCTTAATCAGGTGCTAAGACGTGCTGGTTATGATAGTGTGGCTCAGATGAAAAAAGAGCTAAGGGATGAAGCTAATCTTAGAATAGGCGCAGCTGAAAATAAGGGCGACACAAAGGCTGTTAAACAGCTTAATAATGAGCTTACAGCTGATCTAGAGGACTTAGAGAATACCATTAATACCTTGCTAGGTAAGTTTGGCAATACGGGCACTGGCGACTCAGCATTTCAGTACGTAAGAAAGTATAATACCCTGCGCTTGCTTGGTGGCATGGGGCTATCTGCAATGCCAGATTTAGGAATGCATGTCTTTAAAAATGGATTTATTGACCCAGTTAAGCATGGTCTTAAGCCTATGATTATGAATGCAGCAGGCAGTAAGCACTTACGTAAGCAAGACCTGAAACAATTCGGTGCTGGTTTAGAATTAATGAATAACCAAACCTTACGAGCGCTGGAAGATGGCACACTCTTTGCAGCTGAGAATTTAACGCCACGTTCTACTCCTGTGGCTCTTGGTAAAAAGATTTTAAGCCAGGAGAGTCTTGATCTTTTTGGTAAATTAACTGGCAACAGTTACTGGACTACCTTTGGTAAACGACTGGCTGGTTATACCGCACTAGGTAGGAATATGAACGACATTACCGGCCTGTTAAATGGCACGATAACAGGCAATAAAGCACAAGTTGCAACACAGCGTTTGGCTACAATGGGGCTAGATAAGTCACGCTGGCAAGCCATAGCAGATGAATTTAATAAGTATGGTGGTCAAAAGGGTGGCGTATGGGCTACTGACTTTGATATGTGGGATGAAGGACTTCGTAAGGAGTTTGGTGCTGCCATATTAAAGGATGTTGATACAACCGTCCTTACGCCTGGCTTAGGTGATATTCCTTTCCTTGCACGACAAAGTGAGTTAGCAAAGACTATCTTTCAATTTAAGAGCTTTCTCTTTTCAGCGACTAACAAATTAGGCATTGCTGGAGCTCAACGTGCGCTTGGGGGAGAAGCTTCCCGTGTTGCTGCTGGCTATATGACACTAACTGCTCTAGGCATGGCTAGCTGGAGTATTAAAGAGCTGGCAGCTGGTAGAAATCCATTTGAAGTTGAACATGACGAGCCTAAACTTACTGAGCGATTAATCAAGGAAGGACTTGTTAACTCTGGTGCATTAGGCATTATGAGTTTTCCAACGGAAGCGATGTATAACGCCTTAAGAGGAACACCTAGTGAAACACGTTATCTAGGCTCTAACATTACAGGACAAATAGCTGGTCCAACACTAGGACTGCCACAAACAGCCGTGGAGGCAGCTCAGCAAGGTAATGTTAATAAGGGATTATCACTAGTACCTTATGCTAACCTTTTCTATTTAAAGGCTGCATTAAAGCAAGCAGGCGTGGGTGAGAAGTGAACACCTTGAGTGACGAGCAAGTCACATACTATGGATACTTAATGGCAGAGCGACTCTTTGTATCGGTATCACTTCTCGTGGACTTGTGCGATGAAAAAATAAACCAGCAACAAAAAAATGAAGTTATCTTTGAGGTTTATGACAAAGCCAATCGATTTAAAGTTGACTTTGATGCGCTAATGGCATTGCACATGCCCATAGATTGCGCTATGAATTACTATGATTTCTTATTTGAGTTAGTTCGCAAGTACGATGAAATTTATGGAACGATATTCACGGAGAAAATGCAAAATATTGATGATCTTTCAGTTGTCTTTATTACCCTGAGAACCTTAATACAAAAGGTAGATAATTTGCGTGAAAGAATCTCAGGACTATAAACTTGTCTTAAATTAATATTGACATATAGTACATAGTCTTATAAACTTGTCTCGCATGTAACAAAAAAAGAAGAACGGGGTACGTAAAATGTCATTAGTAGGTTATGCCAGAGTTTCATCCAAGGACCAAAATTTAGATGTGCAACTGGACATGTTGAAAAATTATGGTTGCAATAAGATTTTCAGTGAAAAAGCAACGGGCACCGATTCACAGCGCCCAGAATTAAAGGCCTGTCTGAAGTATCTGCGTGAAGGAGATACACTCGTTATTACTCGACTGGATAGACTAGCACGTTCACAAATTCATCTGGGTCAAATTGCGGAACAACTCAATAAAGATAAAATTAGTTTTGTTGTTACCGAGCAGAAAATTGATACGACAAACCCACAGGGCAAATTAATGTTTCACATGATAGGAGCCTTTGCTGAGTTTGAAACAGGTTTACGCAAGGAAAGACAAAGAGAAGGTATCAAACGTGCCGTAGATAACGGTGTACGCTTCGGCAGAGAGCAGAAATTCAATGAAGAGATAGTCAAAAATATTATGGCCGACAAAAAAAATGGAATTAGCTATAAGGAAATTATGAAAAAATATGACATTAGCAAGGCAAGCTATTATCGGCTAACCAAAGCTAATTAATATCAGAAATGATGGACAACTGGGATAAGATGCACAATAAATTGCACACTTTCCCCACTTGACCACAGTTGCCGAACGGATTGCCCAACCAACAAGAGTTAGTATTTAACAACCATTAAAAATGCTTTTTGTTTTTTTAAGACGATTAAATTTCTGATAACAAGCGATTAAATTAGATTTAGTCGTTTACAGAAAACACAGTCAGAAAAAAATATCCTCAACAACTGAGAGAAAAAGTTGAAAACTTTTTGCTCGAGGGCGTTAGAACAAATTACCGAAAACGGAGCTAGAAAATTTAGCCCCTCTTAATATATAAGAAGGGGAATTTACTATGATTTCCGTGAAAGTGCCGGTATCAAAGGGTTTCAGCTTGGTTAAATTTTATACCCTATTCTCATATATGTAAATCTAATGCTCAAGGGTTGAAATATGGTTCTCATATATTGATATAAAATGGGAATAAAATTATTGTATAACTTATATTTCTGGGTATACTAAGCTCAAGAAAAAACATTGAACACCTAAAAATTGAAAAGATATGAGCACAACCCATTGATTAACGTTAACAAGATTGAGACAAAAAAACGGCCAGTCTATGTTAAAACAGCTATGGGAAAAAACGATAATGTAATTATTAATCAAGAAACAAGTGAAATAGTTGGTTCTTACTCCCATGTTAAAACATATGAAGAAGTTGACCCTGAAAAGTTTGTGAAAATTTTCTCAGCAAATATATCCTTGTCTTTTGATTTATCGCGAGCAGGAAATAAAGCACTTCATGTTTTAATTTGGTTAATTAACAAAACAGAATATAAAGATAAAGATTTATTACAGCTTGACTCAACAACACTAAAAATGTTCCTGAAATCACAATCACAGGTAACGCTATCAAGATCAACATTTTCAAGAGGCATTAATGAGCTAATAGACGCACAGATTATTGCTCCATATGCTTCCAGAGGCTGGTTCTTCATTAACCCACATTTCATTTTTAACGGAGACCGCATAGCATTTACTAAAATAATAAAAATAAAAGAACAAGAGAGACCCAATGAAGAACATTAAAATTAACGGCTTTGAAATTGACAGCGTGACCCTGGCTTTTAGAGCAAAGGATGGGCGACTAGCACAAAAACAACTATCTGTTGATGAGTTATTAGCCGTAGTAACAACTCTTGGCATTTCCATTGATGAGTGCATATACACACACGATTTGAGTGTAGTTACACATGACGAGGCTTTGCTTGACCAGATTAATGGCAAACTAAAATCTTTTATTGATAGACAAAGAAGAGAATATTTACAGGATTTAAAAAATAAAGTAGAGGCTTAAAAACAGGAGACAAATATGACTTTTCCACTAGACCAATGGTTTGATATTACACAAAAAATCCCAAGAGACGATCTTGAAGAAGCTGAATGTCAAATAATGTTGTACGCGTACAAGGATGGGCTTGATCCAAATGGAAAGGAATCCAAAGATGCGTGTAAAAGCATGCGTGACGCTGTAAAAAAACACAACAAAAATTTTATGAAAGATAAATAAACTTTAACGTGACAAGAGCTCTTCTGAAAAACTTGTCACGCATCGCACCAAAAACAACTAAAAGGTAACGATATGGGAAATAATATATTAATAGCCAAATATTTTCAATCACAAAGGATTTAGTATGGAGCAACTTCACCGATGTTGTAAAAAACAATGAGCGTTAAACCAGAGGATAAGCTTGATAAGCTTATATCTAAGATGGATAGTCAATTTAGATGGAAAATGGGAACATTAATCATAGGATTCGCTATCTTGATAATAGTTTATTAAAACAGGAGACAAATAAATGAGTGACAACAATATAAGTTTTAATGGAGAAGATGTAAAAAGTTTCTTTCTTCACGCAGCTCAACATGCAGCTACTAAAGAGGAGTTGCAAGCCGTAAAGTCTGAGCTTAAAGAAGATATTAAAGACGTTAAAGAAGAAATCAAAGCCGTAAAGTCTGAGCTTAAGGAAGATATAAAAGAGGTTAAAGAGGAGCTGCAAGCTGTAAAGTCTGATCTTAAAGAAGATATCAAAGCCGTTAATTTAAAACTTGATAGAGTATACGGTATAGGCGTAGGTTTATTGATATCTGCAATTGTTGGAATGGGTGGAATCATAACAACAATTTTATTGAAACTTTAGAATTTTAAGCGTGGCAAGGATCTCCTTCAAAAGACTTGCCACAATCGAAACCCATGACTACGAGGATTACGACATGACAAATAATATATTAATTAATAAATATATTCAATATCAAAGATACGGTATGGAGCAACAAGATATTGCTAAAGCGCTGCATATTGACGTTGAGTATCTCGATGTCTTAGACAATATTATAATTAACTTACAAAAAAATAGGGTATAAAAACAATGATAAATAAAATAATGATTTTATTATTTTGCTTCAATTTGACACATGCAGTTATTGTAACTGGCTCTGCGTGTGTGCCTAACATTTCCATATCTGCCATAGAAAAACCGTTTGGCATGACTGATGAAGCTTATAATTTTTATAAAGAGAGAATTACAACAAATTTAGATGTGGCCTATCGAATTGACTCAAGGCCTTATAATGAAATCGTAAAGGCTGGTGGGTTTGAGTCAAATTGGGATTATAATGACCAACCCTTCAGTGATTCAATATCAGCAACTCTTATTGATAGCCCATATCACAATAATTTTGATTGGCTGACCAGCGATACTCTAATGGATAGAAATACCTTTTATTTTTATAGAATAGAGTCTAAGGGGTATAAGGTGCTTGATATTTCAGATGTATCTGGAAAAGATTCGATTAAATACAAATTACCGATTTACGCGGATATGACAAAAGAAGTTCAGTTTTTAGAACCTGTTAAATACAAAGATATTAAAGCAATATTTAAGTATTCAGACGGTGAATTTCATAAAATTAGCGCTTAGGGGTAACTTCCAGTTCAACATCATTAATAAGGAAGGTCATTCTTTTGTGTGTTGACCATATATACAGGCCTCCAACAAAGTAAAGTAAATTCGTTGAGATACCACAAATAACAATCCATTCGGTTGAATAATCCCAAAAGTTGAAGAGGTCTAATGACAGCTGATAGAATCCCCAGAACACAACAAAGGTTATGAAAATACTTAGGTATTTGTCAAAGAGAATAAGATTATTTGTTTTTCTGTAATAAATTATTAGCACTGTTAGATAGATCACAATGAGGTTACTAAAGGAGCCATTAAAAATATCTATGGGGTCGTAGTTTCCCCCAAAAGTAGGTAGCTGGGTAATCATGTAAATAAACCACGATATAGCAACACCAAGCATTATACAACTGTACAATGTTATTCTATCGACACACCTTTGATTAATTTGTTTCTTCATAAAATTACCTTAAAACCAGCACTCATGCTGTTAAACTTTTGTGTTGATGTGTAGCCTGCTTGCACAGAGAAATATTTATTTATTTTGTAAGACAGAGTGAGTGAACCCATGGGATCAAAGCTTCTATTTATCTTGTTAGCGTAAGTGTATGACCTAACTGTTTTACCTTTTTTAATCTCGCTATACTGAGACTTTTCACCTTGCCAGTTGTATATTAATCCACCTTTGACATCCAAATTAAAGTTGTAGGGCAGGTCAATGCTTAAGACAGCAAGTAAGGGCACACCATAAGTCTTTTGAGTAAGCTTATAATGCTCTGTGTGCTTAACTCCTAACTTGTTACTCTGACTACCTTTTGCACTGTTAAAGGCAATAAGGCCTGTCTCAAGACCCACAGCATAATCATCAATGCGGTATTGTATGCCTAGCACAGGCTCTAAGCTCCAGTGATTTCTTTCACTTATGGTATAAGACCCTGTTGGTGGTTGTTGAGCTATGGTAGAGCTACTCATTATGTAGGCTGTGTTTAGGGCGATAATAAAACTAATCATCTATTTATCTTATGGTTGGTCACAGTCGGCTAATCCACTTTTAACCCCGTCATTTCCTTGCACATGCTTTATTCTGTAAGTGCTCTTAACATTGGTATCACACCACACAGGTCTATATCTTCCTATGGGTCTTGGAACACGCCTGTTAATAGAAAGTGGATGATTTAAATAACCATTTCTATATCCCTCATATCTTACTATAAACATAAAAAGGCCAGCACTCTTTGAGCCAATAAACCATGATACTTTTGATCCATTCCAGAAAATACTAAAGGTTGAGTAATGACCGTAAGTACCGGTTGTTGCATACCTTTTGTACCTACGTTTTAGTAACTTTTTTGAGGCAAGATACGCCTTATTAAAGTTTTCAATCTCCACTTTTTCTTCATAGGTTATCTGTACTTTACTTTTATGTAGATTATTAAAGGCATTAAATAATCTTTCCACCTCGGCTTCATCAAGATTCTTAATAAAGGCAATGTCTTTATGGTTAGGCTTATGAGCTATAATAATGCTTTTAACTTCATTGAAGCTGTATATCTTATCTCCATTGATACCAGAATAATATTTTTCATAGTCACCACCACCAATGCTTTGACTTCCAAAGAGTAAGTCTCTCTTGCTATTATCATCAATTTGTTTAAGGTTTGGTGGTTTGCCTAAGTGCTCAATCAACTGCATATCTGAAACATTATCAAGCATAATTAACCATTGCTGAAAACCTTGCTTGAGTCCATATTGATTAACCGTTGATGTGTACATCTTAGCCTGTTCTTCCTTTAAAGCCTGATAGGGAGTCATGCCGTCATACCAAGCAAAAGAAAGACTGCTGGCACCCAAAAGGATGAGTGTTGAAAATATCTTTTTCATTACTAGCATCTACCGGCTGGATTAGCTGAACTATAATACTTGTTAGGGTATGAACTCGTTAATCCTGTGTTGTATACAGCATACGCAGGAGCACATCCTATGTTATAGGAGTAACCAATAAAACGATCAGATGGGTGTTGGAACTCAACAGATAGTGAGACAGGTCTTGAGCACTTATTATACATTTGCCATATGCCATGCCTTACTCTAATGGCAGCACATCCAGGACTTCTCTTACTTCGTCTTTTCTTAATAATTTCATCTGAAGACAGATAGTTAGAAAAAGTTAGTTGGGCCGATCTGTCCTCAATAAACGCACCGTTATCTCTGTTGTCATAGCCCAAATGGGTGTAAGTGGTTACGGTTGGCTCAATGTCACCAGCAAAGGCAAAGGTACAGGCAAAGGGTAATGTTAATAAAATCTTCTTCATAATTTATTCCTCTTCTTCTTTTGAGTACCCTGCACCTAAGAGAGTAAAGGAATTTTTATTAGATGTTAAGTGTGTTATAATCGATTTGCACCCAGGCCCCTTCGGGGGCCCCTCATTTGTGCCTTTAGCTTTTTTTCCTATCTTTAAAACAAGGCTTAAGCTAAGTCAAAAGTAACGCTTCGCTAGCCCATGCTACCGCATAGCCAAAGTAGTTCTTGCATGGTATAGGAACAAGGCTAGGTTTAAGTCAAAAGTAGTCCTAAAAAAAATAGGAACATAATGAGGCATCATTGGAAAAGGCGAAACCCGCGGTAGGTAGGTCGAACCCCCACCGGGTCTAGGATTAAGGTTCCATCGTAGCGATCTTGCTCATTAATAGTATTGATGGGATACCTGCATCACAGGAAAGTTAAGGTTATAAAGATATCTTGATTACCTAATTTGGCTCACCAAGACCTTATCAACAACGTCCAGAGCATCATTGGCGTTTTGGATAGGTCAAACCGTGTATTCACTGCCAACATCACAGTCATAGCATCCACTGCATCAATCAATATCACAAGCATACTTTTATCACTGGCATAGCTGAGGGGTACAGACATTACCACAGGATAGTGCTTTTATAACCAGCACACACAACCCCTTATAAAGTAAGGCTTTAACAGTGGTATTATTGAGTATACAAAGTAAGACAATTTAAGAGCAACGATAAACACTGGTCTTATAAACTGTCTCATAGCTATGTCTTACACACTCTTAGAAATTGTAAGAACAAGTAAATCTCCAGCATCTAAAAACAGCTCCACGCCTTTGTATACCAGCACCTTAGCATCATTAGCGCTGCGATATTTTAATGCGGGTGAGTGAACCGTTACAGCAGTACAGTAAGGATTAATCCCAACATATCTTTAAAGAGCTGGTTAAATCATGAGCTATTATAAAGCAACGCACAGCTTTCAAGCACATGATAATCATTATCATACATTTTGCTCATATGAACCACAACTCACCAAGCTTTAACACGCTTTAAGTCCAAAGCCTTCAATGCTTTAAAAATAACTAGCACATCATCAACACAACTTTATATATTCAGAGAGAAGCCCAATAACTTTGAAAATAACTAGCACATCATCAACACCACCATTTTATATATGTCAGTCTGTTTCTAACTCACTGTCCTCGATTGTCCCAGTGCTGCCCTAACAATTGTCCTAGCTGAAACCATTGCTGTATAAGGATGTCCTTTCTGTCTTATCTATTTATATAAGTTAGTAGAAAAGTATATATTGTTTTTATTGTATATGGTGGTGCTGGTAAACTATATATGTTTTCTGGGAGAATTTGAAAAAATATGGGTTTGCTAGGACACCCCACTCAATCCCTTGCTACCATTGCGTTTGAGACAGGTCAGGTTGCTAGGTCTATGCTGGGCCAACACGAGACAAATCGACAAAATATACAAATTTAGGAAATTTCTTCACCATCTTCACTTGGTCCAATATCGTAAATATCACCATCTATCCCAAGATATTCACTAAAGTTTTTCCTATGATCCCATATATGGCCAAAGGTGTATGTATTCTTTCTGGTAGTTTTACCATCCGGCATGCCAACATTGATTTTATGATTATGGTTTACTGGATTAACCGATTTAATAAAAAGCTCACCGAAGCTTCTATTGTCTAGCGCAGAACAATTAATACCTTTTACAAAATCACAATATGATTGATATAGACCTTCTTTTGTGATTCTTGTTTCCGGCTCGATAGTAATTGTCCTTTCTTGAGCACTGTCGAAAATAAATGCCTTGGATAAAAATTCTTTAATAAATTGTAGCTCAGGTTTTAGCGTGGTCAATATTTGCTGGTGTAGTGCTTGCGTTCTTCTAGGAATATGAATATTTACTGCGTTAGGGTCTTGCTCCATTAAATAATTAAGTAGCTGACCCGCAAAATCAGGATGGTTGACATCTTCTCTTAACTTTTTGTGATACTCATACGATCCCGGATTTGTTGCCCTGTACTTTGGGCTGACTTCAGGCATGAAATACCTCCTTTCATCAATATCAACAACAACAACTCGGTCATTGTTAGTGCAGAACATGAATCTGTGATAACTTTCAAGTTCAATGATGTCTATACCCTTTCTCTCAATATTTATAGATTCCTCAGTGATCGTAGTCTTTAACTCGTCACTACTTGACTTGTGGCCATGAAAAGCCTCTTCTACATGCACAAATAATTTGTTAGAAAGGTGCCCGTTGAACTGCCCGACAAGTTGTTTTGGTTTCTGAATAGCTATAGAGTGCTGGCCAAATATTTTAGCAAAACCTTTAGCAAAAATTGTTTTACCAGTACCTAACTCCTTACTCTTTAATATTATCGCTTGTGTAGGTTTAATATGTAGAAACTGAACCCAGTTTGCTAAAAGTGTCATCAAATATGTGTAGTCGTCATCATTACCGCTACATATAATTTCTTTAGCATGATTCAAATACCTCTCTATTTTATCAGTTCCCTTGATTCTTTTAACATTTAGCCCTCTAAATAAGTTGAATCCACCTTTTCTTTGTTCCAGAGGATGAAAATAAATATAATTTTTATTGTTTCTGCTTCTAGATGTTATCCAAGCTTTTATTGGTGAAACTTCACCATGCTCTTTTAAACGCTTGTCATTCTGTGTATCATTTTTATAAATAACGCCCACGTTTGCAAAGATAGCTGTTAAATCAGATGGACTGAAAAAGTCATAATACATTTCACCTCCCATAGCCCAACATTTCTTCGCAATCGCACCTTTACCATTTAAAATAAAATACAATTCGTCATTCATTACTCTAACAACAATATATTTTGCTACCCCGTAACTAATATTTGTTATTTTTAAAGCATTGAATTGATGAAGCTTTTCGTAAGCAGTCAATATTTCTTTGCTCTCAATTATTTCAATAGCTTCACTTGGCAAAGACTTATAATCGGTTATTATAGATTCTTCTGTTACACTATTATTTTCCTTGGAATTTATATCGTTTTGTTTTTTTTGAGGCGTTTTCTTCCAACCATTCTCACTAGCGATATGAAAGATACTTGCCTTGGTTAATTTCCCATAACTGTAATTGTCTGAAGAGTTCCAAACTTTTTCCACTGGGCCTATGCCATCATAATTATCCTGTTGTTGACTCCACGTATCAGCAACATCAAGCAAGGTATGGTCTGTATTTCTAAGTGCAAGGATTACCTTGTACCAATCATCACGTGTATGACCAGGCACAAACTTTAAAG
>CAJHZF010000227.1_pt1 | contig 10872 bp, 7 predicted proteins | sample 9198891 | NCBI WGS metagenome assembly CAJHZF01 (sample SAMEA7708349, study PRJEB35096) | sediment metagenome | biome: marine neritic benthic zone biome [ENVO:01000025]; feature: sediment [ENVO:00002007]; material: shallow marine sediment [ENVO:03000034] sea grass bed [ENVO_01000059] ...
AACGACAGCGTGCGCTTTGATCTGGCCACTCAAATGCTACGCATCACCTTTCCTTATATACTGTTTATATCGCTAACTGCATTATCGGCGAGTATTTTAAACACCTTTAATCGATTTGCAGTTCCAGCTTTTACTCCTACATTGCTGAATCTATCACTGATTGTGGCGACCCTCTGGCTAGCGCCCAAACTTGACCAGCCGGTTGTAGCGCTAGCATGGGGTGTATTTATTGCCGGAGTGGCGCAGCTTGTATTTCAAATACCATTTTTATATCGGCTAGGAATGTTACCTAAGTTTTCATTGAATGGTGCTACAGATGGAGTAAGAAAAATTATACGCCTCATGCTGCCGGCCATTTTTGGCTCATCAGTCGTGCAAATTAACTTGTTGATTAACACACTCATTGCGTCATTTTTAGCAGTAGGCAGTATTAGTTGGTTATATATCTCAGACCGTTTTGTTGAACTGCCTCTAGCCATTTTCGGTGTCGCAACTGCCACAATTATTTTGCCGAGATTGTCTAAACAATATGTAAACCAATCAGAAACAGGTTTTAATCAAACACTTGATTGGGCTTTACGAATTTCAATATTAATTGCCATGCCTGCTACGCTTGGCTTGATCTTACTTGCAAAACCTATCTTGGCATCATTAGTGCAATATCGAGAATTTACTGCCACCGATACTTCCATGGCAGCACTCAGCTTGATGACGTATGCGCTAGGTCTACCAGCTTTTATCTTAATAAAAGTGTTAGCACCAGGCTTTTATTCTCGTCAAGACACTAAAACACCGGTAAAAATAGGGGTCATCGCCGTGTTTTGTAACATCGTATTGAACCTTGGTTTTGTATGGGTATGGACACACTGGCAACTCACGGGCCCACACGCAGCACTTGCATTAGCAACCTCATTATCTGCGTATATCAATGCGGCTTTATTGTTCATAAAACTTAAAAGCTCTACCTCAATCTCTTTACAGATAGGATGGTCGAAATACCTAACACAAATCCTAATATGCACATTAATTATGGTTGTAGTGCTGTCATTACTTCTGCCCAATTTTAATCAATGGCTACTTTGGAATGGATTTGAACGTATCGCTGCGCTCTTGGGCTTTATGCTGTTAGGCACTGTGCTGTATATTGTCGCGCTAGCTTTACTTGGCGTACGTAGAGAAAATTTCGTACTTCAATAACATCCAAACTTTGTAGTCAAAATTAATTATTGGTTTTCAATTTAAATATTGCAATCGGTTCGTATGCAGCTAATTAGAGGTTTAAGTACAAAGATGCCTGGCGCACAACAGGTTGTTGCCACCATTGGAAATTTTGACGGAGTGCATCTAGGACACCAGGCTATTTTTAAAGAACTACTTAAAAAAAGTAGGGAGCTCCGGCTACCCTCATTAGTAATTGCCTTTGAACCTACTGCAAGAGAATTTTTTCATAAAGACAAAGCACCAGCAAGGTTAACAAATTTTAGAGAAAAATATTCTCTAATTAAAAACATCGGTGTTGAGCATTTTGTTTGCTTACCATTCAATCAAGCTTTAGCAAACATGTCCGCGGAATATTTTGTAGAAAAAGTTCTGGTTGATGATTTGCATATCAAACATCTTACAGTAGGTGATAATTTTCGCTTCGGCAAAGATCGCAAGGGTGACTATGTGCTATTAAATAAAATGGCAGAACAATTAAATTTTGAAGTCAAAAATACTGATAGTTACCTTATAAATGGAGAACGAGTTAGCAGCTCTGCAGTACGCGCATATCTAGAAAATGGCGATTTAGAGATAGCAGAAAAGTTATTAGGCCGCGCATATAGTATATCGGGCCGCGTGATACATGGAGATAAAAATGGGCGCACCATTGGCTTTCCTACTGCAAATATTCCTATTAAGCGCATTAAATCGCCAGTAAATGGAGTATATGCTGTAAAAATAATTATTGAGAAGGGTAAAGAAAATTTGGGAGTTGCAAATATTGGACATCGCCCAACCGTGGATGGCACACGCACACAACTAGAAGTTAATATATTTGATTTTTCACAAGATATTTATAGCAAACACCTTACGGTTTTATTTTGCAAAAAATTACGTGATGAAAAAAAGTTTGAGTCATTTGATGCATTAAAAAAGCAAATTCAGCGAGACGCGGATAAAGCAAAAGACTACTTTAAAGTCACAGCATGACCTAGCATAATGAGCGATTATAAAGACACACTAAACCTGCCAAAGACTTCTTTTACAATGAAAGGTAATCTTGCGCAGCGCGAACCTGAGATGTTGAAGCATTGGGAAAAGCAAAATATCTACCAACAAATTCGCACAGCTCGCAAGGGAGCTGAAAAATTTATTTTGCATGATGGACCCCCTTATGCAAATGGTGATATCCATATTGGACATGCAGTAAATAAAGTTCTTAAAGACATCATTATTAAAAGCAAAACATTAGCTGGATATGATGCCCCGTATGTTCCAGGTTGGGATTGCCATGGTTTGCCAATTGAACATCAAGTTGAGAAAAAAATTGGCAAGGTTGGTGTTAAGAAAAACCATAAAGAATTTCGTGACGCATGCCGAGAATTCGCCAGTAAACAGATTGACAAACAACGCACCGACTTTAAACGGCTTGGAATCTTTGGAGAATGGGATCAGCCTTATCTGACCATGGATTTCAGTTATGAGGCGGATATCGTACGTGCCTTAGGCAAAATCTATGCAAAAGGCCATATCGTTAAAGGCTTTAAACCAGTTTACTGGAGTGTAGTCGGTGCTTCTGCACTTGCAGAAGCAGAAGTGGAATATCAAGACAAAACTTCATTTGCTATAGATGTACGCTTTAGCATCGCAGATGAAAAAGCATTTACTGAAAAATTTGGTCCCACCGAAGGTGAAGGCCCAATTTCAGTTGTGATTTGGACTACCACTCCCTGGACTTTACCCGCTAATCAAGCAGTCTCCTTAAACCCTGAGTTAGATTACGTATTAGTTGAATGTGCACATAAAAATGGAAAAGAACGTCTACTACTTGCAGATGCATTACATCAGTCGTGCTTACAACGTTACGGATTTGAAAATTACAAAATCGTAGGGCATTGCAAAGGTAACAAATTAGAAAAAATTCAATTACAACATCCGTTTTATAATAAAACGTTGCCGATTATTTTAGGTAAGCATGTTACCACTGAGGCCGGAACTGGAGCAGTGCATACTGCGCCAGATCATGGAATCGAAGACTTCGATATCGGTAAAATATATGGAATTGGTACGCTTAATCTAGTGGATGAGCACGGCGTATTTAGTGATGAAACCGGCTTATTTGCTGGCGAACATGTTTATAAAGTTGATGAAAAAATCATTGATGCCTTGCTCAACAACCATAAATTAGTTTACCAAACTAAGTTTCAACATAGCTTTCCCCATTGCTGGCGTACTAAAACCCCCTTAATTTACCGCGCCACACCACAATGGTTTATTAGCATGCATGCAAAAGGATTGTTAGAAGATGTCAATAAACAGGTTGAAACGGTGGAGTGGATTCCAGATTGGGGCAAGGCACGCATCAAGGGGATGTTAGCGAGTAGTCCAGATTGGTGTATCTCTCGACAACGCACATGGGGAGTACCAATTACTTTTTTTGTAGACAAGAACACCGAAGAACCACACCCAGATACCCCTGCTTTGATTGAAAAGATCGCACAAAAAATTGAACAAGGAGGGTTGGATGTCTGGTATGACCTAGACGCAAAAGAATTCCTCGGCGATAAAGAGCACCAATTTAAAAAAGTAACGGATACGTTAGATGTTTGGTTTGACTCTGGTATTACCCATTACGCCGTTGCACAAAAAAGGTTAGGAGTCGATCTAGAAAAAAACCAGCGTGTGAATTTGTATCTTGAGGGTTCTGATCAACATCGCGGTTGGTTTCAATCTTCTTTAAAAACCTCTGTGGCGATGCATGATATCGCTCCATACAAACAAGTCCTTACGCATGGCTTTACAGTTGATGCTGACGGCAGAAAGATGTCTAAATCGTTGGGTAATGTAGTTGCTCCACAAAAAATTTGTAATAGCTTAGGTGCAGATATATTACGTCTTTGGGTAGCCGCAACGGATTATAGTGGTGAATTAAACGTATCCAATGAAATTCTAAACCGTACCTCCGATGCATACCGGCGCATACGCAATACGATTCGTTATTTACTTTCTAATCTAAATGGGTTTGATCCAGAAAAAGATTCTATCCAAGCCGATGCAATGGTTTATCTAGATTACTGGATCGTATGGGAAACAAAACAACTGCAGGATGTTATTACACAATATTATGAGAATTATCAGTTTCACAGAATTTATAACTTGATACACAATTTTTGTGTATTGGAACTTGGTAGCGACTATCTTGATATTATTAAGGATCGCCAGTACACCACGCAAGGACAGAGTCATGCACGCAAATCGGCACAAACCGCAATGTTTCACATTGCGGAAGCACTCATACGGTGGATTACACCCATATTAAGCTTTACTGCCGAAGAAGCCTGGCAGCATTTACCAGGTAAACGAGATGAAACAGTCTTTACTCAAAAGTGGTATGACTTAGATAAGTTTAGTGCAGATAAAGGTGAAATAAATAATCAAGTTTGGAAAAGTATACTTGAAACAAAAGAAAAAATTAGTAAGCAACTGGAAGAATTACGCAACAATAAGGAAATCGGCTCTGCGCTGGATGCAGAAGTAAAAATTTGGCATGCGCCAGAGTACTTAAAAAAAGTAAAGAATGATGAATTACGTTTTGTGTTTATTACTTCCTCTGCCGATATTATTGAAGGTGAAGCACCTCCCAAAACTGCGACAAAACTATCCAATGCAAATAGTAATGAATACTTTATTGAGGTAAATAAATCTGCTCACCAAAAATGTATACGCTGCTGGCATCACCGCGAAGATGTCGGATCAGACCCTCATCACCCTGAGTTATGTAGCCGTTGTGTAAGCAATCTACCTGATGGCCCTGGTGAGCAACGCCGCTATGCATAAGCTACATATTGCACCAGACCGCCCATAAGTTTCGACAAGCAGATGATAAAATAAACACTATGCAAGATTTTAAGAAACATAGTTTCTATTACACTAGGGCAATCCGATTTTTTACTGGATCCCCCTTTATCCGACTTGCGATTCCTGCAAGTACTGTACTTCTGCCTATATTAATTCTGTGCGAGTTGGTTCCTTCAAGCCATAGCTACAGCAATGCCTTTCAGTCCAGAGTGGCGCCCGGTAAAGCGACTTCTCACCCAAAATTTCGGATCCTGGCGCAACATGCAACTTAAATGGCTTTGGTTGACATTGATTGTGGTGATTGCCGATCAAGTGAGTAAGCAAACCGCAACGCATTTACTAGTTCCATTTGAACCATATTCATTTTTACCTTATTTTAATTTTTCATTAACTTTTAATAAGGGCGCTGCCTTTAGCTTTTTGAGTAATGCCGGTGGCTGGCAACGTTGGTTTTTCACAGTGCTAGCTATCGGAGTAAGTATCTTCATCCTATTTTGGTTGAAAAAACTTACTGCAAAAGAAAAGTTACTGGCGGCTAGTCTGGCATTGATATTAGGTGGCGCAATAGGCAATGTGATCGATCGCAGCCTTTACGGTCACGTCATCGACTTCATAGATTGGTATTATTATTCCAGCACAACGTGTCTACCTTTTTTCTACCAACTGAATCATGCATCATGTCATTGGCCTACGTTTAACCTTGCAGACTCAGCAATTTTTCTCGGAGCTATGCTGATGATCATACAAGCCATATTTAATAAAGAAACCACAGACTGATGGAAGTGCTACTCGCTAATCCTCGAGGTTTTTGTGCCGGAGTGGACCGTGCCATTGAAATTGTAGAGCGCGCGTTAAAATTATTTGGCGCACCTATCTATGTTCGGCATGAAGTCGTGCATAACAAATTTGTCGTCGATGGTCTTAGAGAGAAAGGTGCAGTATTTGTTGATGAGTTAAACGAAGTGCCCGATGGTTCAACGGTAATATTCAGTGCACATGGCGTTTCAAAAGCCGTGCAACAAGAGGCCGCTAATCGCAATGTAAAAGTATTTGATGCTACATGCCCACTAGTGACTAAAGTCCACCTGGAAGTTGCGCGTTATAGCAAACAAGGACTAGACACTATACTTATTGGTCACAAAGGTCATCCGGAAGTCGAAGGCACGATGGGCCAATATGATGTATCCAATGGTGGGCAAATACATTTGGTCGAAAATGTGGATGACGTAGTTAAGCTTAAGGTCAACGATAATAATAAAACTGCTTTTGTCACACAAACCACTTTATCCGTAGATGACACCAGCGACATAATTGATGCCTTAAGACAACGCTTTCCAAATATCATTGGTCCAAAGAAAGACGACATATGCTACGCCACACAAAATAGACAAGATGCGGTAAAAAAATTAGTTAAAAACTGTGACTTGCTTTTGGTCATTGGATCCAACACCAGTTCCAACTCCAATCGTTTACGTGAGATCGCAGATAAAAATGGCGTTGAAGCCCACCTTATTGATGGCCCAGAACAAATTACAGATACTTGGCTAACTCAGAAAACTAAAATAGGGGTAACTGCAGGCGCTTCTGCTCCGGAAATTTTAGTTGGGCAAGTGATAGAGCGTTTAAATAAACTATCAAACACGAGAGTTGTAGAAGAAATTGGCAAGCAAGAAAATATAGTATTCCCTTTACCCAAACTTTTTCGGACAACCACTAACTAAATTTTACCAACATATATTTTGAGCTAAGCCTGCAGAATTGGTTTTATTTTGCCCCTCATCTATTCCTAGGTTTGCACACTTATCATTTGCTTGATCAGTGCCTGCAGGTGGGGTTGCGGTTAGGGTAAAGGTTTGCGCATTGGCTCCGGTAACCGTTGCAGTAATGCCATAAAAACCTTCTGGGCTTGTGGCTAGAATACCTGAGTTTGCTAGCGTGGCACTGTAACGGCCAAATTGCGTGTAGTGTCGTTCCATTCTGGCTGCGGCATCCATCAATGCAGCCTTTCCATCCGAGCGGTGCGTTTTTCTGAGTTGCTCGCGATAAGCTGGATAGGCAATAGACGCAATAATCACAACGATACTCAAGGCTATCATTAATTCAATTAGAGTAATGCCACGCATGTATCTCATACCCACTGCCTAATAATTCTCTGCCACTATTGCTACGGTTTTTTTATGAAAAAAACAATGCATCAACATAAGAAGGTAAAATATAATATGACGGGTGGGCGAGAGACAACTCTCAAAGATGAGGGCTTGATTCTTATATAAATAGCGGATCTCACAAATACCTGAGCACATGAGTACTATTATTTATAAAGAGATAATACGATATCAGTTATCTAATTTATAATTTAACCAACAATTCTTGATCAGTAGCTAGAAAAATCTAAACTGTAGTTTTACCAACATTGGTTAAGCGGCAACGTACCGGTTCTACCCTCTAAACCGGTGTTAGTTATAGTAAGATTTCCACACCCATCGCCCGCCTGAGCACCTTGGCCTGTGCAAGTTAACGTAAAGGTTTGGCCGCCACCGCCTACCACGGCAGCTGCCGTATAGAATCCTTCATCACTTACATTATCTGGGAGAGCCAACCCTCCGCCGGTAATTGTAGCAGTATAGCGACCAAATTCTGTATAGAAACGCTCTTCAAGACTCGCGAGTTCCATAAGTTGAGTGTGACAATCAGATCTGCGCGTTTTGCGCATTTGTTCTTGATAGCTTGGATACGCAATCGATACAATGATCCCAAGTACAGCAATTACGATCATCAACTCTATAAGAGTCATTCCTTTGTTGCGGTAAAACATAACTTAACCTATTTCCGTCGGTATGAGTATTAATGTGTAATAAAGTGTACAGACAACGAATTAAGTGCCATCAGATTCTTCTCTGTGTGCAGTATATTCTTCCAAGTCAAATGTAGATGGTAGTTTATACAACTCGGTAATCATCCTTCCATACTGACCTGTTCGATAGAAGTTACAGCCAACTTTGTCGCCAAGTTGTAGATCGCTTAATGCCAATGAAAGACCAGACGAGCTATACACTTGTACGTCTACTGCAATACTAAAAACTGTGTCGTTTATCACTGTTTGATTTTCATTAATACTGCTTTCAAGCGTACCAGCATACGAATATGGATAGTGTTCAGCGAATGCCGAATTAAATACCGGCATCACTATTAACATTAGTATCAAGACTAATCCTTTTTTAAGTTTGCAATTCATTTCCATGTTTATGCTCCAACTTATGTGTTATTCAATCACCATTTCTTGCCATGAGAGTCTGCCAGTCGCATTCGGGTTTTGGTCTACGACGTCTACAATGGTTACGGAGGTACTACCGGTATCCGTTACATACAGTTTATTACCCAAGAAACTTAGACCTGCGGGAATACCCACGCCCGAAAATTCGAGGCCGGCTGCATGCGTCATACCGGTCAGCATATCGCTTGAATCGATAACCCCATCTGCATTGACATCAAAGGCGCCCGATGGTGGATTTAAACCATTTTCAGTAGTAACGGCCATGAGGTAACCTGTACCACCCCCCAGACTACAAGTTGTATTGGCTGGAACCATGGTCGCAAAGAAAACGAGCTTGCCACGCACCACGGCATCGATAATTACGCGTTCGCCCGTAGCGATAAGGTCAAAGTACCAACCAAAATCATCGCCTGAGGTAGGCGCATTGCTATAGTTCACTTGTACGGTAGTGCTTATGAATCGTGCACGTGGATCCGTTGCGTCCTGCGTGAGGGTTTGCTGTAATAGATCATCTTTATCTAAATTGCTGGTACCTGCATCCCACACGGCGTAGAAGCTTTGTGTATCAGTGGTGGCGTTATCCGTAGTCGTCAAATACTGACCGGTACCAAAATACACCATGACATTGGGGGCGTTTTGTGGGGTCGTACCCACATTTGGCAGTCGTGCCACAACGGGTTTCACCGTAATCGGTTGATTGCTCTGCGACTTAAACAATGGCTCTGGATTTGAGGAACCGTCGACATAGGCCGAGCCCCAGTTCGCCGGATTCGAATCAGAGATATCAAAGGCCCATAAATTTCCTTCCACATCGCCACCATACAGACGATCTGCCGTGCCGTTATCATCTAGATCGATAACAGTCAAGGTAGACATTCCATTTAGATTCGAGGTGGAACCTACACCAGTTGGCAACTTGATATAATTTGTATTCTCTGTCCAAGCGCCATGAATACCGGTACCGGTACCATCCAGGCTACCTTCCATTAACAACACATATACGGCTGCTTCACCGCTGCCTGTATTGTTATAGCCATTTCCAAACACCACCCCCCACTTGTCATTATTCAGCATGACCACCGTGGGTTCACTAAAGGTATTCCCTAAATCGGGATCGTCAGTGCTGTCAAATTCCCACAATACATTTTGTGCGATATCCGCAGCACTGTTTGTATAGGTAGATGGATTCGTAATATCTAATGCATACAAACCGCGTCCGCCACCACGCACGCCAGCGACAAGAACGGTACGCCAACTGGGTGTACCCGTAGGGGCAGTCTTGATGTATGCGTCACTAATCGAACTAGTCAGATCTACATAATAGGTATGTGCATAATTGGGATCCGTCATGTAATGCAATCCACCGGCAGCATTGGTGTCGTATAAAAAGTTTGGGATATACGTCATCAACTCGCTACCCGTATTGGCATCAAAGGTATGCAACATTCCATCGTTACTGCCGGCGTAGATCGCCTTAGTGCGGTTTTGGTAGGTAGTGCTGCCTTTAAATGTGGAATAGCGCTCCGATGCGGTTCCGAATGGATCCGCATCGGGGTAATTTAACTCCGGTGCACCCACAAATTGTGGCGATGAATGTACGATATCTCCAAGTAAGCTGGTGCGTGTGCGGAAATTAAGCCCAGCACCCTCATTACTACGATCCCCGGCGACAAATGCTAGTCGTGCCTGCGCAATGGTGTCGTTGGATGGAGTACTGTCTGGATTAGTACGTAAATCATTTTTTTGATTATTAGTTAAGTTGCCCCAGGCAAATTGCACGCCATCAGTCTCGTTATAGGTGTAGATCTTACGTGGATTAGTGACAAGATTCCTTGAATCCAACAACGCTTGGGCTGACCATGCCGGTGTCGTATTGAGTGCACCGGTAGTTATATTCAGGTCGTATGCCAATACGTCTCCTTTCCAACCCGTGGTATTAAACTGTGATAAAAATATGCGTGAACCGGCTTGCAATGACTTGGAGTTAAACGTCACCGCTGCGGCACTGCCTTCACGATCGCCAATAGAATTAATTGCGGCTTCCAGCGCAGAAATTAAGGTTGCAGGGTCACGCGCACTCAGGAATTCACCTCTTGCATTCCAAGCGGCATGACGCATGTCATCGACGGTTGTCGTCGTATTGGCAACGGGTAGTGGCCAAGTAAACGGACTGGTACGATCGGGTGGATTGGCCGTTAGTGTACCGTCCACACCAAAGGCCACGGTGTAGGTCACCAGATGTTGTGCAGCATTATCATCCACCCCGGGAATTGTCGGCACACCATCTGCGAGCGAAGTAGATAGATCGGTCTCATAATAATACATGGCCACATCGGCAAGGATGTTACTAAAGTTATCTGCATGCGAACCGCCATCCCATGAGCTGTTATTGTCACCATCATGGTTTGGCATGGTGAACCCAGTATCACTATTCCAAAAGCCATCGGAGAATAAAATATTAAAGTTTTGTTGACACTCTCCGCCATTGGCTTGGGAGAGTATCGGGCTAGGATCATTAAAACCCAGATCCTTATGGT
>CAJHZF010000204.1_pt1 | contig 10857 bp, 10 predicted proteins | sample 9198891 | NCBI WGS metagenome assembly CAJHZF01 (sample SAMEA7708349, study PRJEB35096) | sediment metagenome | biome: marine neritic benthic zone biome [ENVO:01000025]; feature: sediment [ENVO:00002007]; material: shallow marine sediment [ENVO:03000034] sea grass bed [ENVO_01000059] ...
CAGGGTGTCGACAATAATCCCGACGCCAAGTAACACCACGCCGGTCCACACCCACGGACCGCCCGCTAATACCCCAAACAAGGTTGCGACAATCAGTAACGGCGCTAAATAATATCGCGTGTTAATTAAAAATTTCTTCATCTTGGCCTCCTAATACCAATAGACTAAATGCCAGCTCTTTTAACTTGCGTTGAAAATATACCACTAATGTTCAAATTTACAAAGCGCATTTAGTGAATCTGACCCATGTTTGTCTAGTACAGGGGTTTAACGTTGCCCTATCTATGTTATAATTATTAGGTATTATCTCGACAAAAAGCTGAACAAACCCAGGACAGACAAACGTGGCCGCTAGACAGACAAATGTTATGGAAAGCCAGCATCCAATTCAAGTTGTGGCTACGCGCACTGGTCTCAGCACCGATGTAATTCGTGCCTGGGAAAGGCGTTATAGTGCGATTGTACCCATACGTGCCTCAAACAGTCGCAGACTATACTCTGACGATGACGTAGAAAAACTCATTCTATTACGACGTGCAACTTCGGCAGGTCGTCGAATAGGTGATGTTGCCACGTTAACCATTAAGCAGCTACGCGGCTTAGTTGATACCGATGAAACCGCAGTAGCTCGGCTCCCGATTTCCGACATGCAGCAACGACCAAGCACGGGATCAGTGATGGAGTATTTTGATGATTGCTTGGATGCCATTATTCGTTTACACAGTGAAGATCTGTATCGCTTGTTAAATAATGCATTAAAGTCGCTTGGTGTTTTATTCCTGCTTGAGGATCTATTAAGACCCCTGCTAGCACACATTAAAGAAGAATGTCGTCGAGGTGCCTTACGCGAAGCGCACTACTCAGTTGCATTACATACTTTTCGTAGCTTTCTATCTGGCCTTATGATGAGTGAACCTCATGTTGAACTAGATCATAAGCTTGTCAGCGCATCACTTCCCGGTCAAATAAATGACCTTTCCGCATTGCGTCTAGCGGTTGCCGCTAAGTCTCATGGCTGGCAAGCAATATTTCTTGGTGTAAATATAACGGTTGAAGAAATTGTCTATGCACAAGATCAAACTAATGCGCAACTCGTGGCAATTGGTATTACTCGGCCCACTGATGACCCATTGCTTGCAAATCAATTACGTCGCTTACGCGCCGAGTTAAATGAGAATCTTGAGATTGTAATTACCGGCAGTGGTGCAGCAGCATACTTCGACATCTTGCAAGAAGTACAAGCCAACTATATTCAGACTATTAGTGAGCTACCTCTACTTTTAGACCGTATCAAACAATACACACGAATTGATCACTAACCCATCTATATCGATCCCCATGAAGCGCTACATTTGATACACTCGCGAAAACAAGAACAATCCTCACAATTCACTGCATCATGTCATCTCTGCATGGATGCGATTTGAAAACTAGGACCATAGCTACTTACACGTGTCACAAAAGAACGCATTTTCTTATGATGAATTACTTGCTTGTGGTCGAGGCGAGATGTTTGGGCCAGGTAATGCACAATTACCCATGCCCAATATGTTGATGATTGATCGAATCACCAAAATCGCAAACGATAGTGGTCACTATGGTCGTGGTGAAATTCAAGCCGAACTCGATATCAAACCTAATCTATGGTTTTTTGATTGTCACTTTCCTGGTGATCCGGTTATGCCGGGCTGCTTAGGTTTGGATGCAATGTGGCAGTTGTTAGGATTTTTTATTGCTTGGCAAGGCAATCCAGGAAAAGGTAGAGCATTGGGTGTAAATGAAGTGCGATTTACGGGACAGGTATTACCTACAGCTAAAAAAATTAACTACCAGCTTGATATTAAGCGAGTAGTTAAACGAGGGGCAACAATGGGAATTGCTGATGGCACTATGTCTGTTGATGGTAGAAAAATTTATACGACAAAAGACTTACGTGTCGGATTGTTCTTATCTACAAGTGATTTCTAGGTCAACCAGTGACTTTTAAAACAGTCACTTAATCTGCAATAAAATCGATCTTGGAATGCGTACCATCACAAAATGGACTATTACTACTGTGTCCACAACGACACAGCGTGCCAACTTTACGAGTAATGTTAACTTGCTGTGCTGAATCTTGAATGCATACTACACCTCTAAAACTTAATGGCCCATTTGCTTGCAGTTTGATTTCTAGAGTTCCTTTGTTAATCAAATTATCTTCCGAAGGTGGTGGATGTTTAAATTCGCCATTGTCTCGATAATTATCTTTTTTATGTTGGCCATCACAATAAGGTTTGTTGTTAGAATTTCCACAACGACATAGAAACAGTTCTTCGGTTTTCTCTAGCAACTTGCCATTACCATCTATTAGCTCAATTTTCCCGGTGATATGCATTGGTCCATTTTGATATGGAACAATGATATTTTTCTTAGTTGTCTTAAAAATTTTATTTATTATTTTTATCATTGCGTAATATAAAGTGGGCCATTCGGACCAAGTGGAATACCCAACATCATCCAAGCAAATAAAAATAGCGTCCAGGTAATTGAAAACGCAATAGTATATGGCAGCATGATACTAATTAATGTACCCAAGCCGGACTTAGGAAGATATTCTTTTAAAAGTGCCAGTACAATAATTAAATATGGATTGAGCGGTGTTATCACATTTGTCACAGAATCACCAATGCGATAGGCCACTTGGGTAAGTTCAGGACTGATTCCTAGCTGCATAAAAATGGGCACAAATACCGGTGCAAAAAAGGCATATTTAGCTGACATTGAACCAATAAAGATATTGCCCGTCATCACGATCAGAATAAATATAGCGATTAGCAAATAGACGCTGATGTTCATCGATGCCAACCATTGACCGCCACCAATAGCAAACATAAGACCTAGGTTTGAAAACTTAAAGGCCTCAATAAACTGTGCTGCAAAAAATGCCAATACAATATAAGGTCCTAATGATGCAAAAGTATCACCCATCATGCGCGCGACATCTCGATGGCTTTCTATGGTTCCCGCTTTAACTCCATAAACAATTCCCGGAACTAGAAAAATTATAAATAAAAGAGGTACACCAGCTGCGGCCCAGCGAGGAGTTTTACCGACACTGCCAAACAATGGAGCACTTGGCACTAGAACCAAAATAATAATCAGACTAAGTACAATCAGTGCGCTTAACAAGGCATAAACAATAGCTTTTTTCTCTTTGTCTGTAATCTGCTTAAGCTTTGCAATGTGGTCTGGTTTAGCGATTGTACTGTTTGCATTAAATCTTGGCTCAACATACTGCGCAGTTACAAACCAACCCACAATCGTGAGCAAAATCGTAGATGCAAACATAAAATACCAATTACAAGTTATTATTACCTGATAGTTTGCATCAATAATTTGTGCGCTTGTGGTAGAGATTCCAGAGAGCATTGGATCCAGGCTAGTAATAAATAAATTGGCCCCAAAGCCTGCGGATACACCTGCAAATACAGTAGCAATTCCGACTACAGGTGAACGATTGGCTATGATAAATAATACTGCCGCTATAGGTGGCAGCACGACATAACCTGCGTCAAGGGCTATAGAGGACATGATTCCGAGAAAAATCATCGCGGGTATTAACCACATGTCTTTCACATGCATGCTGGCCATATGTAAAGCAACAGGTAAGAAACCACTGCGATCAGCAAGACCGATACCTAACATACCTACTAGCACAATTCCCAAAGGCGGAAAATTAATAAAGTTATGCACCAGATTGCTCAACAGCCACCAAATACCCTCTGTTGTTAATAAACTTTTAGCAATAATGGGCTTGGCACTTATCCCATTTGATTGATCAGCCGTATTAATAACATACCAATCCAGCACTGACGCAATGTGCGAAAGTGCCATCACAACTAATAAACCAATAAAAAATAATGCAACAGGATCAGGCAACCGATTGCCTATGCGCTCAAGCGCATCGAGGGTTCGATGTGCTTGATCATTATTGTTTGTTCGTTCAGACAAGAATGATTTTTTAAAATGATTTAGTCTGTAGACAATAAGCTCTTTGAAACGATTTCATACACACCTTTAGAAAGATCTTTATGCTTAGCAATAAATTCGAGTTGATCTCGCATTTTTTGTCTACATGGTTCCGCGTATTTTTGCCAACGCATCAATGACCTTGCCAAACGTGATGCAACCTGTGGGTTTAATTTATCTAGTGCGATTACTTGTTGTGCGACAAATTCATAACCATCCCCACTTGGATCATGAAAGGCATATGAATTTTGTCCAGCGAACATACCTATTAATGCACGGACTTTATTGGGATTTTGTAATGTGAATATCGGATGTCGCATTAGCCTCTTTATATTCTCTAGTACATTTGGAACCTTAGAACGCGCATGAAACGCCAACCACTTATCCATCACCAAACTATCATGCTTCCATTGTTGTTCAAATAATGAAAGCACCTGTTCTCGTTCATCGCTCTCGTAATGCAACAAAGCATTGATGGCACCAACTTGCTCAGTCATATTCGTAGCCTGAGTAAATTGGTCTAAAGCAAGCCTTAAATGTTCTTTCTTACGCAATACCGCCAACAACTGCAGGCAAACATTTTGCAATCGTCGGCGTGCCATTTCTTCTGCATTATATTGATACCCAACTTTTTGAAAACATACTTGATAAGTTTTGAGTAAATCCTTCTCAAGATGTTGTGCAACTAAATTTTGCAGGTGGTCACATGCCAACACAATCGCTTGCATATTAATTGGTTCTATATGTTCTTCTAAGTCTTTTTCATTAGGCATAACGAGCAGCTCAGCTAACAAACTTTGCTCTGCATCATTAGATTGCATTGCATATGCCAATGCCTGATTTAGAGTAAAACTTGAAGCGGGTGCCTTTACATAGGCTTTATCAGCAATCATCTCAAGTAAAACTTTTAATGCTAAATGGTTACCGGCATTCCAACGATTGAATGAATCTGCTGAGTGTTTAAGTAGAAACGCCAAATCCTCATTGCTGTAGTCATAATTTAAATGCACCGGAGCAGAAAATTCTTGTAATAAATCGGGTATCGGTTTTTCTTTTATTTTTTTAAATCGAAAGGTTTGTTCTTGTTTATTGACGAGAAGAGTCGTTGTTTTAGAATCGCCACTTTTTAATGGCAGCAATTCGCCCATTGTATTGAGTAGAGAAGTTTTTATAGGTATTGCAAATGGGTGCTTGTTTTCACTTTCGGGTGTGGCTGGGCATGATTGCTTAAACACAAGTTGATACGTATTGGATGCTGCATCCCATTTATCTACGATATCAACCACGGGAGTACCTGCTTGTTCATACCACAGTTTAAATTGTGATAAGTCAGCGCCATTCGCATCGGCCATCGCTGTAGCAAAATCATCTGTAGTTACTGCTTGGCCATCGTAACGCTGAAAATACAAATCCATGCCTTTACGAAAACCTTCCACACCTAACATGGTTTGATACATGCGCACAATTTCTGCGCCTTTTTCATACACCGTAAGTGTATAGAAATTATTGATTTCCATATAAGAAGCAGGTCGCACAGGATGTGCCATTGGGCTAGCATCTTCAGCAAACTGATGGCTTCGTAAAAATCGCACATCACTAATGCGCTTGACGGCACGCGAGGTTACATCAGAAGTAAATTCTTGATCACGAAAAACCGTTAACCCTTCTTTAAGACTGAGCTGAAACCAATCACGGCAGGTTACACGATTACCGGTCCAGTTATGAAAGTATTCATGTGCGACGACAGTCTCAATGTTCATATAGTCTGCGTCGGTTGCCGTATCTGGACGTGCTAGCACACAACTAGAATTGAAAATGTTTAAGCCCTTATTCTCCATGGCCCCCATATTGAAGTCATCCACAGCAACTATCATGTACATATCCAGATCACATTCCAGGCCAAAGCGTTGCTCATCCCAACGCATTGCTTTTTGTAATGAATGTAAGGCATGTTCACATTTATCTGCGTTATGCTTTTCCGTGTAAATTCGCAACACGATTTCTTTACCAGATTTTGTGCAATGGATCCCTTCTAGATAGACTAAATTTGCTGCGACTAGTGCAAACAAATAACTGGGTTTTGGAAATGGGTCGTTCCACACCGCATAGTGCTGAGCATCACTACAATCACCCTGCTCGATGGGATTGCCGTTAGACAATAAAACGGGGTAACGCGATTTATCTGCCTGTAGACGCACGGTGTATATAGACATCACATCGGGGCGATCTAGGAAATATGTAATCTTTCGAAATCCTTGGGCTTCACACTGTGTGCAGAAATTACCCTTAGATTTATATAAACCCTCTAAAGATGTGTTGGTTTGTGGAGTGATTTCAGTCTGAATTTGTAAATTAAACTTTTCAGGCACATTTAGTATGTGCAGCGCTTCTTCAGTTTGTAAAAATTGCTGAGGGCTTAAGCGCTTACCATCTAACTCGATATAATTTAGTTTTAGCTCTACGCCATCCAGCACTAAAATAGGAGTATTTTCATTAGATTGAGGGTTACGGCAGACTCGCAGACAAGAAGTCACTACCGTGACTTCCTCACCTAAAATGAATTCAAGGTGGACATGAGTAATCAAAAAAGGCGGGGGTGTATAGTCTTTTAGATATACCGCTTGGGGCTGACCTTCTTTCATAATTCCTACCCTAACCCATTACAATAATAAATGTTAAGCCCTAGATGTATTAGATTTCAGCGTATATGACAAACAAAATCACAAATATTACCGGATATCAATTTATTGAAAATGACGATGTTGAGTCCGCGCACAAAAAAATTCAGGCTATATGTAACCAAACTCATCTAAAAGGCACAATATTTATAAGCCCTGAAGGTATCAATTTAAGTCTTGCTGGAAATCAGTCAGATATTGATTTTGCAATTGATCAATTGAAATCAGTATGTGGTTTCACGCAACTTTTACTTAATACTACTTATTCTGTAACAATTCCTTTTAAACGATTATTAGTAAAATTCCGTGATGAACTTGTTCCTACAAAATCCAAATCAGAAAAGGTTGCTAAAATCAATGAGAAGTTTGTTCCTACAAAATCCAAATCAGAAAAGGTTGTTAAAACCAATGAGAAGTTTGTTCCTACAAAATCCAAACTTAATAAGGACGTTCAAAATGGTAGTGAACAGACTCTGTCAAAGCAGAAGTGCAATAGCCCAGTTTATATAACTAGTGAGAAGTTAAAACAGTGGCTCGATAACGGCAAAGATTTTGTTTTATTAGATTTACGTAATGCATTTGAATATAGACTCGGTAGTTTTAATCATGCAAAGCATTTGGAACTAAATCATTTTAGAGAATTAGAAAACACTAACGACAGGCTTAACGATATTCCAAAAGACAAACCATTAGTCACGTTTTGTACGGGTGGAATTCGTTGCGAAAAAGGTGCGCCCTATATTGCTCAACAAGGTTTTGAGCATGTATACCAGCTCAAAGGTGGAATACTCAATTACCTCAATGAATTTAAAGACAATTATTGGCATGGAGATTGTTTTGTATTTGATGAGCGGGTCTGCCTTGATCATGAACTTAATCCAACTTACGCAGTGCTTTGTCGTAGTTGTCAATCTGCTTTACATAAAAATGAAGAAAGATTTTGTTCAACCTGTGCTAGTTTGATTTAAGGAACAAATAAACTAATGGAATTAGTAGACATATGTTTTAACTTCACCAGCAGTGCTTTTCGTGATGATGAAGAAGATGTCATCAAGCGTGCAAACCAGGCGGGCGTGAGTCGTTTTATTCTTACCGGTTCTAATGTGCATAACAGTGAGTATGCCTTACAACTTGCTACACAACATGAGGGTATGTATTCAACTGCAGGCGTTCATCCTCATTTAGCTAAAGAATGGACGGATGAAACTTTAACTCAAATACGTAAACTTGCAATGCATCAAAATGTAGTCGCCATTGGAGAAGCAGGCCTAGACTTCAATCGCAATTACTCAAATCCTGCAGACCAAAAAAAAGTATTTCAAACACAACTTGAGCTTGCCGCCGAGCTTGAAATGCCCATTCTTTTACATGAGCGTGATGCTCATAGAGACTTTTGGAAAATACTGACTCAATTTCGAGGCGAACTCAAAAAAGTAGTAGTCCATTGCTTTACCGGGACAGGGGATCAGCTTGACCGTTATATCGATATGGACTGTCATATTGGTATCACTGGCTGGATCTGTGATGAACGCCGTGGGCAACATTTACATAAGATTGTTCAGCGCATCCCGGCAAATCGCCTAATGATTGAAACCGATGCGCCTTATTTATTACCGAGGAATTTACCCGCTGAACCAGCTTTTCCTAAACCCAAGGGCAGGCGCAATGAGCCAGTGTATTTACCACATATATTAAGTACGGTGGCGAGCTGTCGCAAAACGACGATGGAACAAACCGCTATAGAAACCACACAAACAGCTAAGAATTTTTTCTCCTTGATGTAGAAATTCTCTCTGACTAGATATAGTTTAATTTGTTTATGACTGTTATAAATTAATCATGACGATTCAAGCTGATATTGAACATAAAATTCAGGACGCCTTACATCCTGTTTTCTTAGAAGTTGCCAATGAAAGTCATATGCATAATGTCCCCCCTGGTTCTGAATCCCATTTCAAAGTTACTGTAGTAAGCGCTGAGTTTGACGGCAAAATGCTGGTTGCACGGCATCGTATGCTCAATCAATTATTGAAAAATGAATTAGCCGGATCAGTGCATGCTATGTCGTTAAATACATTAACGCCTGCCGAATGGCAGAATAAAAATGGCGAAATAAGGAAATCTCCACCCTGTCTTGGTGGGTCAAAAGCGAGCTAATTAACTTCGCTATTCGATGATAAGCGCGTAAGCGCTGATTCCATCATTTTTTCATTTATAGGAAACGCGAAAGTCTCAAAAAACTTGTATCGAGCACATAACTTCTGAAACTGGTGTTCATATTCTTGCTCAAAAAATATAATTAAATTCATTTCTGGATTTTGTTGGGCTATTGCAATCAATGATTCAAGGCTACTAGTACGATCTCTAAAATCAGATTGATAATTAAATTCTGCAACCACTACTTGTGGCTTAATTTTTTTTAACGTGCCTAAGGCTTTGCGCATACTAAAGACAACAATGGGCTCGTAACCATAATGTTTATATAGATCTTTAAAATCTGGATAACCGCCTAACTCTACAATAGAGAGTAGAGGCTTTTGAGGACTCATAAGTGGCTAGGTATATTGAATATTTTAGTAGCGTTTAATCTCATAAGTGTAATTTGGTAATCTGCGCATATCACCGAAGTGCAAAGTAAACTTATTGCTTCGCTTATCTTCAAAATACAGTTCAAGGCTTTCTCTAATAATTGGAAAGGCGAGCTCTTGCCAGGGAATATCTTCTTCTTCCATTAATGCAACTTCTAAACTTTCAGCTCCAGGACTGGCTCGACCTTCCACCAACTCACCACGAAACATCACGTAAACTTGATTTATATGTGGCAAATTATACATAGTGTATAGACTTAGATTAGCTACATGGGCAGTAGCTTCTTCATGCGTTTCGCGTGCCGCAGCCTCAAGAGTTGTCTCCTCATTTTCCATAAACCCAGCTGGTAACGTCCATTTCCCGTAACGTGGTTCAATCGCACGTTTACACATTAGTATCTTATCTTGCCATTCTGCAATACAACCCGCTACGATTTTTGGATTGTGATAAAAAATTTCTTGGCAGGACGTACAAACAAATCGTGGTCGATTATCGCCTTCGGGAATAATTAATGTTATTTCTGCAGAACCACAACTGCTACAAAATTTCAAATGTTCTCCTCGCAAAAAATACTTTCACCACCATAGCAGAATTTATCGGGATGGTTAAGATTGTAGCACTTGTAAAGTTTTAACTAATTAAACTAGTATGATTCTTGTAACTTTTTAGTCGAGCTCGGCTACAGTAGATTCTACAACAATTACTTCATCCAGCTTTTCTGACTTACCAAAATAATAACCCTGACCGTAGTCAACTCCTATCTCTTTTAGTTTATTAAGTACCTCTTCATTCTCCACATATTCAGCAATCGTGTTCATCTCCATGATTTTTCCAACATCATTAATCGCTTTGACCATGGCATAATTTACTGGTTCAGTATTAATTCCCTTAACAAACATGCCATCAATTTTAAGTATGTCTACAGGTAGGTCCTTGAGGTAAGCAAACGACGAATGACCGCTACCAAAATCATCCAATGCAAATTTACAACCAAATTCTTTTATAATTCGAATAAAGTCTGCTGCTTTTTTGATATTTTTAATCGCAGCATTTTCTGTAACTTCAAAACTAATCTTATCAGTAGGTACGTCTTTATCTTTTAGTTTATTCTGCAGATAAGCTAAAAAGGTTGGATCACCTATAGATGCGCCAGACAAGTTAATAGAACAAAGACTTAATTCTTTACAATGGGCATGGTTATTTTTAAGCCAATTAAAAATTGCATTGATTACCCACTTATCTACACGCGTTGCCATGTCGAACTGTTCAGCCGCTTTTAGTAATTCATTTGGTGCCATGACTTCACCATTAATATCAATTACACGTAACAATACCTCATAGTACAGCCCTTCTTTGATATCACCAGATATTGGTTGAATGGGTTGAAAATTTAGTTGGAATCGATCTCCGCGCAATGCATCCTCTAATTGCACTACCCAGTGCATTTCATCATGGCGTCGTATCATAGTGGAATCATGTGGACGATATTCGTGTATGCGATTTCTACCAGAGTCTTTTGCTGCTGACAGCGCTACATCTGCAGTTCCAAGAATATCATTTACAGTTTTATCTTCTGTGA
>CAJHZF010000273.1_pt1 | contig 10852 bp, 8 predicted proteins | sample 9198891 | NCBI WGS metagenome assembly CAJHZF01 (sample SAMEA7708349, study PRJEB35096) | sediment metagenome | biome: marine neritic benthic zone biome [ENVO:01000025]; feature: sediment [ENVO:00002007]; material: shallow marine sediment [ENVO:03000034] sea grass bed [ENVO_01000059] ...
AGTATCCGGTTATTAGACTATCTTTTTCTTAAAATTCAGTTGAGCAATATCAATTTAGCATTATCACTAGTGGAGTAACCTTGTTTTAAGGAATCAAAAAAGACTACAATTAATGAAAACTTTATTTGCATCGTGGTTTACCGGAGTTTGGTTATTTGTTTTTGCCACTACTATATATGGGCAACAACAATTCATCATCGAGCAATCTATTCAGCCCGCGCCGTTGAAAACGGGTGATCGATTTAATTACAGGTTAAAAATTACAAATCTTAGTGGAAAAAAGGATTATGTATGGATCGAATTCCCATATGCGGTGCGGGAAAATATCAAAAGCCCTGCTGGCTGCAGGATTAGCACCTATTATACGTATGAATGTACCATTCATGAAGGGACAGGCACTCAGGAATTCCAATTCACCGGTAATGTTAAAGATAAGTACGATCCCAGGTGGAAAACTTATGCAATTATTAATGTTGAATATTATGTTGAACCATCCTTTAAAGCTCATCCGTTTGCACTAAATATTAAACGGAAATATAAGACGACCAGCCTCTTTGAGGAAACGCTTAAGTTAGCAAAGCAGGGAGATACAAACGCACAGTTTGATGTCGGTGACCTATATTCAAGGGGCATTGAAGTCGAACAGGACTATTCGCAAGCTGTGTATTGGTGGGAGAAGGCCGCACTGCAGGAGCACGCGGGTGCACAGACGATGCTGGGTTTTTTATATTACAGTGGTGATGGTGTACCGAAGGATATAGAGAAAGCCAAGTACTGGTTGAGAAAAGCGATAGAGAACGGCGAATCAACGGCAATGGAACTCTGGGGCTGGCTGAATCTTGGCGAATTGGGACCGAGTCAATTTGCCGGGTCCTTCAAAGACGGTATGTATGTCGCGCCGAATGAACTCTTCAGTGCGAAATACCAGTTAACCGGTGCTAGTGGAGGCGAGCCGTGTTGCGAGCAAACAGTAGGAGATATGTTCGATGAGCAAACAGGAATGGGGGTGGTGTCACTTTCTAATGAATACGGTGCCGTAAACGGCGTTTTCTATGGGCCTGCCTCGGCCATTAAATACGAAACGGGTGATGATAAACCTCAACGTCTCAAAAAGTGGTTCTATGCTGTAGTAATGGAACGCTTACTATTCAATGTTCCAGAATCAACAGTTCTTAAAGAGGAAAGCAGAAAGTTCAATCGCATGGATGCGTGGATTGCTGTTGTTGAAATTCCTGGTGGCGGTGTCATTACATCCTACGAAATTGAAACTGTTCAAGCGGTGGGACAAGACTCCGTTCGAGGTTTTGTCGTCTTTCAACGTGGCGATTATATCTTTGCGCTGATGAATGAGAACAATGTTCTGGGCTTCTCAGGACCACCCAGAGTATATGACCCGGATAACTGGGATGACTTCTTAATAGAATTAAACGCCTTTTACTCTACCATGAAATTTAAATAGGTCTTGTTTTGAAGGCACTTTTTATGCTCGTCGAATGACCATTCTTGGCCGGTAAGCGACTAGTTGAAATTGGTACAGACGAATGTATAAATGCCCAACTTGCAATCATGAGCCAGTAAAAGGTGCATTTACCGCTGCTCTGAAATTTAAAAAGCGAGCGCGATGCGATAAATGTAATATTTTTCTTAAAGTAGATAGTGCAAACAGGGTTGAATTCAAATTGATTTTTGGGGCTATATTAGGAACTAGTTTAGTATCAAAAAATTACGATTTAGGAATTTTCCTCGAAGTAGCGCTTCTAGTCATAGTCGCTGTCGTTATACATATTATTTACGTGTTAGTCGGAGTACGCTTAATAGCTGAATGACCGTTTTTGGCCGAAACCAGACTTTCGATTTCATTTGTGGCGGTAGCTACTTAATAAATAAGCTATTCATTTGAATTATAAATTCAATCTTCAAAAGATAGTTTTTAATCGCCCCCAATTCATACCCAAAATGATTCGACTTAGTAGAACGTCTACGGATCTTGTTGGATTTGATGTCTGCTAACGGCAAAAATCGGTCATTCAGGTATGCTTGGATTTATACCATTACGTTAAATCCATACGAAAAATATTTTCAAATATTCCACAATAAAATGCAGAAGCGAACTGATTTACTCCATCAATAATTAAGTGGTAAATAAATTCTAAAATTTTAGTTCGCTGATATTGAGTGCCCAAATTAGGTGCAATTTTTGAGATAAAATGTCTGCTTGTTCACAAAAAGTGCACTAATTTAGATTGTTAGTAAAAAGACTTCTAAAAACACCCGGTTGGATAACATATTTTCCTCAAAATAGCTGGCATATAAATTGCGAGATCTATGAAGTCTCTACAGATAATAAAGTTTGAGTTTTGTTGTTTGTACCTATTAACAGGTTTTGTAATAGTTGAAATGAAAATTTTTGTAGAACATTCAGCAAGGTCTTCTCAATCAGTAAGACCTCCAGAAACCAGTAACTATGAAAAATTATTGCAATCAGTTGTTGAGGATATCTATGAGTCATTGCGTTCTAATTCAGAGGGCAATGTTTCTACACATCTGTCTGAATTAACAAAAGTCGATCCCAATTTGTTTGGCATGAGCGCAGTGACTCTAGATGGTACAAGTCTAGAAATAGGTGATAGTCAATCGTGCTTTACCGCGCAATCGATTGCGAAACTACTAATTCTTGCAGTTGCTCTTGAACATGAGGGTGCTGACACAATATTAAACAAAATTGGTATCGAACCTACAGGAGAGCGCTTTGATGCGATCTTGCACTCAGAAGATTTTGAGTCTCATAAACTCAATCCATTTATAAATGCTGGTGCTCTGGCAACACTACACTTGATTCCCGGAAAGAACGGCGATGACCGATTTGATAAAGTTAGTCAATTGCTCAACCAAATACTCCAAAAAAATATCGTTCCCGATAAAAAGGCGCTGGCGCTGCGCCGCCAGAATGACCATCGAAATCGAGCTTTGGGTTATTTATTACTTAGTCAGGGAATTATTGATGAGTCTGTGGAATCACTCCTTGATACTTACCATCGCATATGCAGTCTGTCTCTCAATTGTAATGACCTTGCGATGATTGCAGCTATATTGGCCAATGGAGGCATTCATCCAATAACAGGCCAACATATTCTCTCACTTGCACACGTGAAGTTTATACTTTCTGTGATGCAAACCTGTGGTATGTATGAGTTTTCAGGACAGTGGGCTTATCGTGTAGGGTTGCCTGCAAAAAGTGGCTTATGTGGGGCAATATTAGTTGTCGCACCCAAACAGTTCGGTTTTGCCGTCTATTCTCCACCACTCGATGAGGCAAATCAAAAAAGTGTTCGTGGGTTAAAGGCATGCGAAAAATTATCCCCAATACTTGATTTACATATGTTTCGTAAAACGTCTTGCAAGAAGATTAGTAGAGAGAAGAACGCAAGTCCCCATTCCGATATAAATAAATTGCTTAACCATGTCTACAACAATTCGAAAAGAACTAACACGGGATATATATACAATAGTGCGCCTGATATTTTTAAAATCGACCCAGATGCTCTAGCAATTGCTATTACAACCACAGACGGATTAACGTATAAGGCAGGAGATCATCATGCAACATTTTTGCTTCAGTCCATATCAAAAGTGTTTGCCTATGGACTTGCATTAGAAGACCATGGAAGAGAAGCATTATTGGAAAGTATAGGCGTTGAACCCAGTGGAAATCCATATGATGCGATCATCCGACTAGACCAGCAAACAAAGCGACCGCACAATCCGATGATAAACACCGGGGCTATTGCAACAACATCCCTAATAAAAGGCACCGGGATGACCCAAAGACTCGATCGAATCCTGTCAATGTATAGCAATTATGTTGGCCACGAACTTTTTGTCGATATGCGCACTTACTTGGCTGAAATGAATTCGGGCGATCGTAATAAAGCAATCGCTTACTTGTTACGTCATTTTGATATGCTAGAAAATGATGTAGACGATGCCTTAAACTTATATCTGCAACAGTGTAGTACTATGGTTAATTGCCAGGATCTTTCTGTAATGGCAGCAACACTGGCTAATGGCGGGGTTAATCCATTAACAGGACAGCAGGCTGTAAGAAAAGACTATGTTGGAGATATTCTCACGGTAATGTATACATGTGGTATGTACGACTATACAGGAGAATGGAGTTACCGGATCGGCTTGCCTGCTAAAAGTGGAGTTAGTGGAGCAATAATAGCAGTTGTCCCCGGGCAGATGGGCATCGCTATTTATTCGCCGCGTATTGATAATCGTGGGAACAGTATTGTTGGAATTCGCGCACTTGAAACTATTTCATCAGAACTAGAGCTTAATATCTTTTCGTAACATACCTCAAAAGAAAATCAGAAAAATAAATTCTCTTTTTATTGTAGCTGCCATCTACCTACATTATTGAGCACTGCCTGAGGCTGATGAAACTGATCTACTAGGAGCTGATGATAAAAGCATTCTTCTCTTGATCGAAGATGATCAGACTTGTTATTTTTCATATACTCTTCCGAATTTATTGTTCCTGCTACTTTTTGCAGAACTGCGGGAAGCAAATCTACCATGCCACTGCCTTCATCGAATTGTTCTTTATTTCGCCAGACAATATCTTGAGGAAGTAGGTCTTCAAATGCTTTACGTAAAATCCATTTTTCGATTAGTTTGTTATTTTTATTAAGTAATTTTAGCTGTGTTGGTATAGTCTGTGCCATTTGAATTACTTCCGTATCAAGAAAAGGGACTCTAGCTTCAATTGCATGACGCATTGTCATACGATCTACTCTCTGTAAGTTGATATTATGTAGGCGTGTCACTGAACGCTGTAATTCTTTATGTAAAGCATTGTTGTTGGAAATTTCCTTATGGTAGGAGTATCCGGCAAATAATTCGTCAGCACCTTCCCCAGTCAAAATAACCTTTACATGTTGGGCTGCTAGACGCGCACAGAACCAGGTCGGAATGGCACTTCGCACAAGATCTTGATCAAAAGATTCGAGATGATAAATTATATCGGGTAATTGTTCGATTACTTCGTCCGCAGTATAGATATATTCGTGATGAATCGAACCAATATGGCGTGCAACTCTACGTGCTGCGTCTATGTCGCGTGAACCTTCTATACCGACAGAGAACGTATGTAATTTCGTCTTATATTTACGTGCTACTGCAGCAATGATGCTACTGTCTAACCCTCCCGAAAGAAATGCACCTAGTGGAACATCACTCAGCAGGCGCTTTTTCACTGCTGATTCGACCATTTCTCGAACTCTTCGAATGTGATGGGCAATATCTGATTCAATTGGATCTAGTTCCGGCACTTGGTAGTATTGATGAAAGCCACTCAAGGAGTCATAAATAGTGCCAGGTGGAAATTCTTTGACATCTTCCGCTACTGGTGCAAGTGCTTTGATTTCAGAAGCAAAGTAGATAGCTTCATTATTTGATTTCTGCGCATAATACAAAGGCTTTATGCCAATTCGATCCCGTGCAAGTATTAATCGGTCTTTTGAGGAAACAGCAAACGCGAACATGCCATCAAGTAACGATGGCGTGGCCAATCCATTTTCCTCAAATACATGAAGTATAGTTTCGCTATCGCTGCCTGAAAGAAATTGATGCCTATCTAAAAGTGAGCTGCGTAATTGGGAATGATTATAAATCATGCCGTTGGCGACTATCGTTACGCTATGGTCTTCATTGTTGATGGGTTGCGAACCATGGGCTGGGTCCATAATAGCGAGCCGGACATGACCCAGTACACCCTGATTCTTTTGTTGATGGGTTCCTTGACCGTCTGGCCCGCGATGGCGCTGCGCCTCAATCATTTGATGAAGGGCTGTGTCGCTAGTAGATCCCCAAATTCCTGCAATTCCGCACATAATTAATTAGGTTAGTGTTTGTTAAGCCATAAAAGTTCAGAAAAAGTTAATACCTGATACTGTTGATCAATTTATTCATGAAATTAAACTCGTTAAAAGGTGACACGCGCTACTCGATAATATTTTTTGATACTAAAAACTCGTTTGGGACATCCGCATTCTTTCTTCCAGCAATCGCAAAATAGAAAAGTGGCTCCCCCTCAATAGAATAACGATGACGGTAACGCTCAATATGATAGATATCCAAATACTCAGAGAAAATTAGTTCTCGTATCATTCGTGAAAATCCTGTGTCATCGCTGGCATCGAAAAAAGTCTCTTTTATGTTAAATGCGACCCATCCCTGGCTTTTAATGATGTTAAAAGCTTCGATAAAGGCCTTGGTTGGAATATCCCCAAAACCCAAGGCTGCAACGGTCACCATGCAGTTTAAGTGCCACAATGAAATCTCTTCTCTTGTCTCATCGTCAAGTTTGCAGAAGTCTTCAACATAGTAGGCATCATACAACCCCGGCCGATCACGTATGGTCGAGTCATACGCTTCTGGAATTATATCCACACCGACGAGTCTGGAAACTCCAAACTTTTTGAGTTCTTCACCCATCATGCCGTTTCCAGCACCCAGATCAAGAACGCGTAATTCGGATAAATTTTCCGATGATTGCTTAATGGCTGATTGTAAAATGGACGATACTTTAGCCGGCGAAACGCATTGCAGCCGATCATAAAATACTTGTTCATATAAGCCTGGAATCTTGTAGATTTCATCGTAATCATGAAATCTTATCTTGCGTTGGCCATCTCCGTTCTGGAGAAAAAAATAGACCTCGTCTTGAGATAGTTGATGAGCCTCAGGCTGGGGGAATCGAATTCTGTGACGTTTTAAGATAAGACTATTCCTTTAATTATTGTTTTTCCATAGTTTAACATTTCTTCTATTAATTCGCATGACTGCACGTTATTTATGGTTATTACTATATAAAATTGTAAAAATATAGCGAATGACCGCATTGAGTCGAAAGCGGATATTGGTGAATGGTAGGGATCTCCTCGACCCAATTGACACTTTAAGTGGTTGTTACTGAGAGAAGAGTAGGGCGACACTTTATTAATATGCCCCCAAATTTATGTTATTGCCGAGTACCCAAGGCGGTAGCTACTTAATAGCTCATTTATCTCTTTGAATTATTCAAATAATCTTAAAAAAGATAAATTTTAGTTGCCCCAATTATGACCCTAAATCGTTTGGCTTTTGTGGGACAGCAATAGACTTTACTGGAAAATAGTGTCCACTTCCGGCCAAAAGCGGTTTTTCAATCATTGATCACTGAGGGTATCGTAATTATTCTTCATCTCCATTTTCCTCATTGGCATTGAGTCGATTAACTCAAAGATAGAATTTAAATTCAAATTTTTTGCTCTTCTCTTTACATAGCCATCTTTTCCAATTATAACGACATCTAACTCATCAGTAGAAAAGTATTTTTCGACAGTATGTTTTTTAAAACTATTAGTGATATTACTTTCGTAATTTGTATAGATATTACTTTGTGAAAAAACAAACCAATGTATATGCCTCTCTCGAATACCTCTGTTAGCCATTTTTAAAACCGACAAAGTTTCCTCTAAGTTATTTGTTGATCGTACTAAAATTATTCGACTACCCCATTTAAGTTGATTTATGTTCTCTAAAATAGAACTCTTTGACTGACTGAGGCTTATTGGAGTGATAAATATATAAAATATAAGTAAAGCTTTTCTCATACATCATCCTATACGTAATTCACCTTACGGCCATAAGCGATCGTTGGCCTAAATTTAAATTACCAATTTGCATACAAACTTTCTATCAATCTAATTAATGGCCAACATAGTCGAATCTTAAGTATATAAACGTGAATTAAAGTGCTGTTGTGATTTGTACCTTCGCTTACCTCGGCTTGGAGGTAAATTATGAGTATCTATCAGTATACGAATACACGATCATTTTTTCTTCTTTACCAAATATTGATTCTATTATTTCTTTTTTCAATAAGTGATTATGCGCTGAGTGAGAGTGATTCGGCTTATAAATTATACAAGGCTGCGGAGAATGGCGATATTGAAACAGTCGAGCAGCTAATAGCAAAAGGCGTTAGTGTAAATGCCAAAAATAAGAGTGGCAGCTACGCGCTAAATGCTGCTGCATTCAAAAACGGCCATAAAATGATTAAATTACTACTTGATAATGGGGCGAATGTTAATTCTCAAAATCGCGGCCTCGATATTCCACTCATCTGCGCAACAAAAAATAGTATTGGAAATGAGAAAACAGTAAAAATACTCATAGAAGCGGGATCTAATTTAGATGCCGTCGATAAAGATGGCAAGACTGCGTTGTTTTATGCGCTGAAAAAAGATCAAACCGCTGCCGCTTCTATTTTAAGTAAAGCTGAATAATTAATCGTGCTTTCGCTTTCTTAATTTAAGTGTCAGCTTTGTGTCGAAAGCGATCATTTTTACGCGCTAGACGAGCTGAAGCCACAATTCTATAAATCTCCCCAAACTTTTATAGCTATATGTACATTTAAGGCGATAAGCCTGTATGTACATTAGAAATACAAGCAATTCATACAGATATTAGACAAAATACCTGTACATACTCTCTACATAATTAGATATATCTCAATTTAATCTGTACCATTGGCCTCAAATTTACTTAGTGTACAAGGCCCAAAGGAGGCTTTAGATGAAAAAGATACTAATCAACGGTCGCTATTTTACTGCACCCCTACTTATCTTTGCTGCGGTGTTTGGAATCATTGCCGGAGGACCTTGGGTCTGGAGCGGTGTCGTCCTGCTTGGAGTGGGAGTGATAATGGATACGCTCATCCGTGCGCAAACACCTGGCGCGGGTTTCGATGATGCGGGAAATACCTATGCAATTCCGGGTCTGCAAAACGGCTTAATGTACGGAATGCTGGGTGCGTTTGTATTGCTCCAAATAACTCTGGCGTGGCGCATATTCCAATACGTAAACGGAGTGCCGATAGCGGAAGCAACATTGCTTGGACTATCAATTCAAGACGGAATTACCGGAAGCCAGCTTGTGGGCGCAACCTTATCTGCGGGAATTTTTGCCGGAATCGGGATTATATACGGCCACGAACTAGCACATACAAAAGGGTTTAGCTTTGTGATTGCACGCTGGATGATGGCGCTTAGTGGTAAAGCACACTTTTGTTATGCCCACGTATATAACCATCATTTAGAGTTAGGTCATCAAGATGACCCTGCAACTGCACCACGTGGCCGCAGTGTTTATGCTCATTTGCCACTTTCAGGATTAGGGCAAAGTAAATTCTTGTTTACGATGGAGAAAAATCGTTTACAAAGGTTAGGCCTGCCGCTCTTGTCTTGGCAAAATCGATGGATTCGTGGTTATGCCATGAGTTTACCAACAGTCGCATTATTTTGGTTTGCAGGCGGATGGGTAGGTCTTGGTTGTCTTTCAGTCCTTTGGTTAATTTCAAACTTTGAGTTGGAAGTTTTAAATTACCTGGAACACTATGGGTTAATACGAGAAAAAGGGCAGCCGATAGATTACCGCCACAGCTGGGACAATAGCACTGCATTTACAAGCTGGTTCTTCATTGAAATTGGTCGACAGGCCGATCACCATGACCGCGGCGAAACACACTTTTGGGAACTGGATGAAGTGGGTGCGCCAAACTGTGGGCGTGGCTATTTTTCTCTGTTTGCTCTAACGCTAATCCCGCCGTTGTGGCATAAATACATCGGCGAACAGCTCGATAAATGGGATCGCGAAATGGCAAGCGAAGGCGAGTTAGAAATTGCACGCCAATTAAAAGCAGCTGCTTAACATGTTTCCCAAGCCACACCATTTTTGTTGTTTCACTGGTGTGTTTTCCCCCAAGTTAGCCCCCGACCTTCGGGGGCTCTTTTTAGGGAATTAAATCAACTCAATTACAGTCATTCATTACTGATTGAAGGAGTTACAGGAATGATCGAATCAACAACATTAATACTTGTTGGCATAATTTTAGTTCCCTTGATGGGAATACTGGGACTTCCCTTAATGATTGCCTTTAATGACGGTCGATAACAAAAGCCGTTAACCGGATTATTTAAATAATGTTCAAAATAAAGAGCGAAGACTGGAGTGAGCATCCTAGCGATACTTGTGTGCAACAAAAAGTATGTTTTCGCATTTTGGCATATGCAACAAGCTAACAGTCATTTAATTCTTAATAATGAATAGGTAAAGCTAATGAAAAAATTTTGTGGTGAATCTTTAGAGTGCAAATTATCTTACGATACAGCCTTACTAGTTATCGGTTTATGTATTGCGTTTTTTTTAACTATTGCAGCTTTCAGCTAAAAGAGAGTTTCAAATGGATTTGACGTGTGCCTTTTTAGGCGCACGGCAGAAAGGACTCATCTTTGTCGATTCAAGCAATGCAGATGATTAGAATTCGACTCCTCTGCCCAAGTACTCGGGCTCTTGGTTCCCTCCGCTTTAGCAGAGGGATTTTTAATATGTACTTATGTAAAGTAATTATGTCTAAATTAACTAAAGGGTAAACAAATCAATATCAATGTACATTGAAAATTTAAGCAGCAATGAGTTCTATCGCCTTCAACTTGTCTCAAAGTATGTGCGGGAGCGTATGTTTAACGCTAAAATTCTTAATACTTTGGTTGTTGGTTGATTTTATAAGTGAACTTTCATTTCATTACCATATTCGACAATAAAATTTAATATAACCTGTAATCTAAAATATATATGGACAATCAACCGCACAAAGTATTCTATGATGACCAGTGTCCGCTGTGTAGCAAGGAAATATTACATTACAAAAAACTCGAGCATCTACATCAGATTGACTGGATTCCAATTAGTAGCTCATCTGAATTAATACAAAGTTATGGATTATCAATCGAGTCGGTGCTGAAAC
>CAJHZF010000184.1_pt1 | contig 10820 bp, 8 predicted proteins | sample 9198891 | NCBI WGS metagenome assembly CAJHZF01 (sample SAMEA7708349, study PRJEB35096) | sediment metagenome | biome: marine neritic benthic zone biome [ENVO:01000025]; feature: sediment [ENVO:00002007]; material: shallow marine sediment [ENVO:03000034] sea grass bed [ENVO_01000059] ...
AACAGGAAGTTAATTTCAAATGACATATAGTATTCCTAACATCCTGACATTCATCAGGATTTTAATTATTCCGTTGCTCGTTTTTGTGTATTACTTTCCCCCCAATGTCATTGGTATGAAGATTGCTGCTTTGTTATTTGGGCTGGCATGTATCACCGATTGGCTTGATGGATATCTAGCACGTAAACTCAATCAAACATCCAAACTGGGTGCATTTCTAGATCCTATCGCAGATAAGCTCATTGTCGTGACTGTGCTGGTAATGATTGCGGATGAATTCGGTAAATTATCAATTTTGATCCCTGCTTTGATCATTATCGGTCGAGAAATTGCGGTATCTGGTTTGCGTGAGTGGATGTCTGAACTGGGTTACCGAGGCTCGGTATCGGTCTCAATAATCGGAAAAATTAAAACCACAGTGCAGATGATTTCATTATTTCTGCTTCTTTACCGCTATCCAATCTTTGGTGTGCCAATATTTGAAATCGGAGTGTGGTTGCTTTACGTGGCAGCGGCACTAACACTCTGGTCGATGTTCATATACATATATCGCGCCATTAAAGCATTTGGCTAGACTAGCCATTTGAGTACATTGACTCAAATTCATGGTCGAATAGAATAGTGCGTCCTAAAGCGGGAATAGCTCAGTTGGTAGAGCGCAACCTTGCCAAGGTTGAGGTCGCGAGTTCGAATCTCGTTTCCCGCTCCATAAAACTTGCCATCAGCCCTCCCAAGAGGACCTAGAATCAACCGTTTATGCACGCTGTTTTCGTTTTCTAAGTATCATTCCTGGTAGTACGTGGCACGGTGTTTGGATTGATTTATGGTATATCGGACGTTTAAAACTTTTTTATCCGCATGCCAAGTTTGTCGCTTACATGGAAAGCCTCGGTCATTTGATCGAGGCTTTTTTATATCTGATTACTGAATTGAGAATGACCGCTATTGGCTGAAAGCTGGCAAAATAAGGGACGCAATGTGTCGGATTCATTGATTTAAAGTTATAAAATGACTGCTATCGACCCAAGAAGAGTAAGATCAGATAATAAAAACCACATAAAAACGGTTATAGATTAAAAATAATATGTTTTACTAATTGTTGCTGAGATCTTTCATGTTTGTGAATAGAAGAAGTATAAAATAAATTTTTGGGGATTCGAATGGAGTCGAAAGGAAAAAAGAGTGCTGATAATTTATTGAATTCCTCTGAGCTGTGGCCAGCTGAGTATTGCCAGTACTTAATTGAAGATTACGAAGCGGAAATTAAACGTATTGCATACAATCTGCATGATAGCGTTGGTCAAAATCTTACAATCGTCAAATTAATACTTGATCGTTTGATTGATAGTGCTTGTTCTTCTGACTATAGACCTCAGCTTGAGGCGGCCATACAAAAAACTCAACAATCAATAGATGATTTGCGGAAAATTTCATCCGGAATTAGGCCTAAAATATTAGATGAGGTTGGTTTATTTGCCGCGTTAAAAGTTATGATAAGTGATTACTCGCATGCTAATACAAAATTAACTCTAAACCTAGAAATAGACGAAACTAGAATAAAGTCAAATCTTAAAATACCTATTTATAGAATTTCGCAAGAATTAGTATGTAACATCATTAAACATTCAGCAGCAACAAGTGCGAGCTTAACTATTAGTGAAAAAAATAGTCAATTAAATTTGATCGTATGCGACAATGGGAAAGGATTTGCTTTAGAAAATGCAATTAAAAAAATTAATAGCTTGGGTTTAAAAAGTATAATTGAACGTATAAAGCAGTCAAAAGGGGAAAAACTAGTTATTAATACTTCAGTTGGGTGTGGCACCGAAACGCACATAGCCTGGCCAATTTAATATAATTCTATTAATGTTTAATAGGTATTTCTTTATAATTTGATAAATCAAGAAACTCAACTAAGTCATGTTGCATTGCAAATAATGTTAATTGGGCGGCATTGTGTACATCAAGCTTTTGCATAATACTGGTTCTGTGTTTTTCAATAGTTTTAATGCTTACATAAAGCTGGTCAGCGATAGTCCTATTTTTAAAACCATGAACGATTAAATCTAAAACTTCATATTCTCGATTAGTTAAACCATAGCGTGCTGAGGGAGAATCTAGAGGAACATTTGCGGGGGTTTTTTTACTTGTAATTGCATAATTACAAATCGTGGGGCTTAAATATAGTTTCCCATTAAGTGCTGATTGAATTGCAGAAAATAAGTGCTCCTTCGTATCATCTTTAACAACGTACCCTGATGCGCCAGCGTTTAATACCATACGCACAGATTCTTCTTCGTCATGTACGCTTAACACCACGATGACAAGTTCTGGAATATGTACTTTTATTCTTCGTATTAGTTCGTAACCATTTAGAATAGGCAGACCTAAATCCGCTAGTAATAGGTTTGGACGAAGTTTTAATGTTTCATTAAATGCTTCTAGTCCATCTGCTGCCTGTGAAATAATTGAATAATTATTAGTCGAGTTGATTAATGAAACTAATCCTTCGCGTAATAACTCATGGTCTTCAGCAATAATAATTTTGACTGATGTATCGTTATGAAGCGTCATCGCAGCATTTTCTGTTATTTTGATGATGCTTGAATTACATTTAAATGTCGTAATTCTTTAGTTACAAGAGTCTTCATCACGGGCAGAACGTTTTCTCTCATCTGGCTATCCCTCTGATTTATAGTAATTTTTTATAATTATTTACATATCAAACTACTTGCTACACCTTATTCTTAATTAAAACTGTGAAGTAATTCACAAAATTTTACAACGCAGCTCCTTTTGTTGTTCAAGCATCATAAATATTTTAAGTTTGAAATCTAAGATATTGAAACTAAGAGTTGTGCAATCAGTATTCAATTCGTTCAAATTTTTTCTATTTAAAATATAGGGTGTTTACCTACTGATAATTTTAGTTAATCGAGTATAAGTTCATAGTAATCATTGCTAATTAGCCCTAGGAGCCCACCCACAAAATTAATAATAAATACTAATATTTATAATTATTCTGGAGGTGTTCTAGAAACTTTTTATAAGGGAGAGTTCACATGAAGAAACTTATCTCGATGTTTGCAAGAGTTGTTTGTGTAATTGCGTTTGCAATGCCGCTGACAATAGTAACAAGCGATATGGGTGATGTAGCTACAGCACCTATATTGGTTCCGGAATTACCTATTGAAATCGAAATCGAAGTGAGCCCTGCAGGTTCATTAAAATCAGTTCCATTGTGGAAAGAAACGGTTGAACTTTTAGAAGACGCACAGGCATACGAGTGTCCTCCAAATAGTGTCGAATGCACTGCTACCACTGAGCGTCGTCCTTCTTTTCTACCTTTTGGCTGCACTGACCTTCCAGCAGGTATGATTCCAGGTGTTCCACAGTGCGAAGAATTACCGCCGCTTAGAGTATTTGATGCATGCCATAATGTACTAACAGGTCAGCCGTTACGTATGCGCCCTGATGAAGAAATTGATTGGAATCAACCAGGTTACCTATTTGATCCCGATGAAGAGGTTCCTGTGAAGTGTTCGGTTGCCGATTTTAATAACGGCTTGTGCGATCCAATTTATACCACCCCAGATCCTACTCCAACAGAATTTCGAACACCAATAGGAATTCTTGTCGCCTGCCCAAATCCTGGTGGACGTGATGATCCATTTAGATTTGGTAATCCGTGTCGAGGTGCGGAAGATGGAACGCTTGTAGTTTCTAATCCAAGAGGAATTAGAGTGCGAAACCGATTGGGGTTAGGTACCGATGGGCTCGGGAGTAGGAATTCGGATAGCCGCATTCCACCTCATCGAACAGTAATTGCGAAACCAGCGTGTAATGCATTAGGCGAGCTAATTGCTGAAGATGAAGATACGGGTGAAATAGAAGTAGTTGATGAGCTTGAACAACCTGTAAACGAAACACACTTTATTAGAAATCGACTTGCTGCTGAAATTTTAGGTAAAGCTTTATTTTGGGACATGCAAATAGGCAGTGATGGTGTGCAAGCATGTGGGTCCTGTCACTTTCATGCGGGGGTGGATAACCGTACCCGAAATCAGCTCAATCCCAATACCAATGGTGGGGACATGCTGTTAGAAGTTAAAGGCACAAATGAAGATGTAATAGCCTCTGATTTTCCTTTCCATAAAAAGGTAGATCCTGATCTGGTAGGTGGTGATGAAGACATCAATTGTGGACTTCCACTTTCACCAAACCCAACCTGTGCAGGGAATGTCGCAAGCGATGCAAACGATGTGATGTCTTCAATGGGTGTAAGCGATTTTCGAAAATTTGAAGGTGTATTGCTTGGCCGCTTAGCATTTTCAGCGCCTGTCATGGGTATAAGAGCCTTAGTGCCTGATTTAAGCAGCGATTTAGATGAGCCTATCGCAGCGATGATTGATGAAGATGGAACAGAATTACGAAGAATTGAACCGCGAAATACACCCACTATTCATGGAGCAGCCTTTAATTTTGATAATTTTTGGGACGGTCGTGCGCGGCACGATTACAATGGAGGTAGTGTGTTTGGGCCTTCTGACCCTTTCTTTCATATTTATGTAAATTGTGATGGTGGAACATCATTACGCGAGCTCGCCGCACCAATAGAAGCGGAATTTGAAAACCCAGCAGAAGGACTGTGCGAATGGACTGAAGAAGGGGAAGAAGAGAATCTTGTTGGCTTTGCTGAAGGAGAAGGACCTGTACCGATTCGAATTCGATTTTCAAGTCTCGCATCTCAAGCTATGGGGCCACCATTAAGTGATTTTGAGATGGCATTTGTGGGCCGCAATTGGCCACAAATAGGCAAAAAGATTTTACAACGTCGTGTGACACCCTTAGCCAATCAACTCGTTGATCCAACAGATAGTCGTTTAGGTCCATTCTCTTGGCAGGGAGGTAGATTTTGCCCACCAGGATTAACAGAACTCGGAAAACCTGGGTTGTGTATTTCCTATAGGCGATTGATTGCGCTGGCGTTTCAACCTTCGCTATGGAGAAATTTACGAATGCACCTGCAAGGTACCTCTGTTGAAATGGATAACGAGTGTGAGCCAGGTGAGCAAATTGAAGATGGTCTCTCTCCAACGTGTGATCCGTTTGATGGGTATGTATTAGAGATTTCAGATGAAATTCGACGGGCGAATCCTCGAGATATGAATGAATTTACGCAAATGGAAGCAAACTTTAGTTTGTTCTTTGGTCTTGCAGTGCAAGCTTATGAGCAGCTCACCATTCCTGACGACACTCCGTGGGATCGTTTTAACGATGCAAATCCATTGCTTGGTGATGGCATTGGGCAACCGGGAGAACAAGGTACTTTACCTCCCGATGTGATTGCTGGACTTATCGGACCTCTTTCATTTCCAAATCCTGATGAATTCGGCCCGTTGGAACTACTGGGTGCTGATATCTTTACAGGGGGAAACATGACCGCTGCACTTCCTGTAGGGCATGAGCTTAATCCAAATGGGCATGGTGCAAACCCATTTTTAAGAACAGCACGTTGCGCAATGTGTCATCTTGGTCCTGAACAATCGGATCATACGAATAATGTGAATGCTGGATTATTACAGTCGGGTACAGAAATTGAGTATCCATCACCACAAAATGCTCCGGAAACTACTGGAAACCTTCGACTGGTAACTGGTTTTAGTCTGGGTGAAGAGCTTGAAGAAAATGCTCAAGATGGAGTAGAAGTAGAAAATCGAAACTTTGCGGTTCACGATGATCCTGCAACGCCATATGACGATCGAATCATGGGCGTTAATAGCGGTATTGCTTTTCAGGATAATGGTATTTATAACATCGCAGTGCGACCAACAGGTGAAGATGTACTACGTGGAGGTGATGATCCCTTTGAATTCCCACTTGCATTAGCTGCCTTAGCTTTAAAGAACCTTGCAGGTGTTGATTATGAACCCTGTGATACGGAAACCGAGGCCATTGCACGGGGTATCACAGGACCAGGAAGTTGTGCGCTTCCCAACTTCGATCCTGATTTAGGCCCTGGAGGAGGCTTGTACGACATGGTGGGCGATTGTGTGGGCTGTGATTTTGAAGGCACAGGCTATTTCCAATCCTCTATCAATCCAGGCTTAAATTTGGAACCCGCAGAATCAGAACTTCCAGAATACTTGGGTGAATGGGCAAATAATTTACCTGCGGGTGAAGTCAGTCCGTTTGTGGATGAATTGGCATTTGCACCCAATATCATGTCGCCAAATCTTGTGAATGAATATACCGAGGTTTTATTTGGTGCAGATGTGCATTGCGGTATATTTGATCCGGCCCAATATGGAGCGGGCCCACCTAACAACGGCTGGGGCCCACTTTGCCCCAACAACCAAACCGGTGTGCCAGTTAATATGCAACTGGGTGGTAATCCGAATAATCACCCTGAAGGTGGTTTAATAGCACCTCTTAACGGCACATGGGGAACAACACCTTTCCCGAATCGGGTAGCGAGAATGGGTGCAGCGAAAGTGCCTCATCTTCGTAACATCGAATTAACCGGACCTTATTTTCACACGGGTAGTTATTTGACCCTACGTCAGGTAGTTGATTTTTATGTACGTGGTGGTGATTTCCCCATCACGAATTCTGAAGACCGTGACCCTAATTTAGTAGATATACGCAGACAAGCATTTAGCTTTGGCGGCACGGAAGGTTTACCTTTGCAATTTCAAGATGGTGTGCCTGATCAATTTAGTCAGTACGGGCCCATGCCGGATACCAACCCTCCTGGATGTGATCTAGACCCCCCAAATTGCACACCTGAGTTTATTAACCCAGAGCAAGCCATTGATGCAGTTGTAAGATTCTTGCTCACACTTACTGATGAACGAGTAGCGCATCGTGCAGCACCCTTTGACCAACCTGAAATTTTTGTTCCCATTGATGGTCGTGCACCAGTAATTACAGGAGGTAGAAGTCAGTTGATTTCACTCTCGGGCGTAGCTTGTCCAGGTTCCACAGGCACATGCTTTGAACAGGTAGGAGCTACGGGTACTGCGGGACAAACAGAACGTTTAGATGCATTTCTTGCAACAGGAAATGAACCTGGACCAGGGTTAGATCATTTTGATCGGATTACTAACTAAATGCTGAAAAATTCTATCTATTCTAATTTGCTTATCTTTCAGTTTAGGGGGGGGGTGAGCAAATTGCGATTAGAAAAAAAACTACATGTAAACATGAAAAATAAAATATTCATAAACACTATCTTCTCAAATTTAGTACTGAGTTTTTTTCTTGCTTGTTTCATTTCTCCGACGAGAGCACAAAATGAATTCGAAGGTTCTGAGGTCCCGAAAGTTGTATTACAAAAATTTGATATTAAGGCCAACACAACTATTACTAATATTGAAAATATTGGAGTGTATTTCAAATTAGATCCACGGCTCACGCGTAGTCTTTCTATGGGTGAACGTTGGGTATCACCGGAAACTTTTACCAGCGTACTTCAGGTGGGTAAGCAGGCTACAGTACAGGCGAAAACCGTTGGTTTAGATCGCAACGAAAGAGTGATGCTAAAACGTTTGAAGGCGCAATGGGTGGCTACAAATCCAGATTTAGTGAAAATTTCTGCAACGGAAGGTGAAGAAATTACCATCACAACATTGCAACCTGGGGAAAGCAAATTAATTGTAACAGCGAACGGCGTTTCGAGAATACTTACAATTAAATCAGATTATCGCGCCCACGATGATAAAACAATCATAATAATCACAAAGGGAGTCAGTGAAAAACATAAGCGTATCGACGTTAAATTATAACTAGAACAAAGATGTAATAGTACAGCAAATGTTTTTGAATTATAAATTAGGAGGTCAAATTAGAAACAAAACTAAATTAATATGTTAATTATAAGCGTTTGATATGGAAACATTTAAAGTAGTACAAACTTCCGGGGCTTTAAACACACGGATTTCTGGACTAGAAAAAATTATTCTAGAACAATTGGCTATTAGCAGTGACATAGATAAGTACAACTTCCAAACCCAGATTGCCTTGAGTAAGGTAGTGTCACGTGCTTATTCTAAATATGGATTTACAACATATATTTCATTGCCAGATAATGTGCCTGTTCTAAACACACACATTAAAGGCATTTTGCATAGTGTATTTGCAGAACATCCAGATATGCCGTTAGGTGCAGGGTTTATCGTTCACATAGATAATGGCAAGCTTAATTCTATTGAAGGATACGCACTAGTAGGAAATTGGCCAATGGATGAATTTAAGGTGCGTGTATTAAAATTCACGCATTAGTTTCTCCATAGAACTACGTGGCATTTTACGATTCTGGTAATTCAAATCATCGCACTCTCTTGTTTTATTAACTTTGTTGCTTAAGAAGTATTTGTTTCTAAACAAAAGTAACAGAGCTGTCTTTTTTTCTTGATATTATTTTAAATTGTTTATTTTTATTGCTATGTAGTTATTGCAATGTTTATGTTGAGTATGATTCACAGCATAGTGAAAAAATATAAATAAAACATTGTAAGGGTTGTACTGAGCCTATAATTGATGGCAGGCTATATTAGATAAACGGTTGATTTTTAAGATGGCGGGTAAGTCAGAGGCTTAATTTCTACTCCATAAATTTTGCCGTCAGTGCTTCCCAGAGCTTCTTGAATCAACTGAATATACATTAAGCTTAATGTTCATCGTTTAAATTTTCAGTTTCCCTGGTTTGTCTATAAACTTAATGTTTATGAAAATCAGAATAGATAGCTACGTTCTCTATGCCCAATGAGAGTTACTGCTCCATATATTTTAAGTTTTTTTCTTGCTGGCGCATTAACTTTGCTGACGCTTATTTTGCAAAACTATGAATTCCTACTTTATGCAGTCACTGTAATAATTTTAATTATTATACTTTACCAAACGGATCAATATTTTAAATTTAACAAGTTAGGATTATGGTTATTCAATATTTGGCTTGTCTTACATATTTTAGGCGGGCTGGCTTCGTATGATGGCGTACGATTTTATGATTTGATTTTATTAGATCTTGTAGGAGAGCCTTACTACATTCTTAAATATGATCAGTTCGTTCACTTTTATTGTTACATAGTTATTGCAATGCTTATGTGGAGTGTGATTCACAGTATAGTGAAACAGAATATAAGCAATACAGTTGCATGCATTATAACAATCTTGGCGGCATCAAGCTTGGGCGCGCTCAATGAAATTATTGAGTTTCTTGCATTTATAATGCTTGGTACAGAGGGGGTAGGTGGCTATGTCAACACAGCGATCGACTTGGTTGCAAATCTTCTTGGAGCAATAGTAGGCACTCTTTACATGAATTCTAAAAAAGACAAATATTCATAACTGTTATTGACTAAAAACAGGTATTTATTCTTGGTATGAATTATCTGTAATTGTGAAGGGGAATTATATAGTTAACCTTTTTTGAGCTTTCTAATATCTAAATCAATCACGTGCTTGAATTCGAATATTATCTACAATTTGATTGCTGGGGTGGGAAATCACATACATATCTGTAGTTATTCCATCTAAAATTTCTGCCTGTAGGCCATTTCGTTGCCCTAATATCACATGTTGTAATTTTGCGCGTCCATCATGCTCGACATAAACAGCCCATTCTTTTCCATCACGAAATAATGATGTAAGTGGAACTTGAGTAACATTTTCGTTTTCCCAAAGTACAACACGGGCCTCAACTTGATACCCATGCGCGAGTCTTTGCCATCTCTCTGAAGGATCAACTAAATCGATGATCACGTTTACGCGTTGTTCATCAATTCCTAGTGCTGAAGTTTTCGTAAAACCAAACGGTTCAATTTTTCGAACAATACCTTGAAGCGTGTATGCACCTCCCCATTCCTCAATGAGTACACGTTGACTGGGTTGAATGCGTACTGCATCTGAAGATAAAAAATCCACCACAATCTCCAAATCAGCTGGATTGCCAATTTCTACTAAAGGCGTGCCCATAGAGATTACCCCTTCACTTTCATGGAGAACTTGCAATATTTTTCCAGTGATTGGAGATAATATGGTTACGCATTTGCAATCTGTATCTTTTGTTTGAATTTCTGCAGGAGATACTAAATGGGCACGTGCTTGTGCAAGTTCAAATTGTCTAGCACGCAAGGCCGCTTTAGCGGTATTAACTATTGCGCGCTTAGACTTAAAATCTCGTTCGGCGTTATCTAATTCACGTTTAGGAATGACTTTTTGTTTAATGAGCTCTCTTGCTCTTTCAAGTTCAGCTACTGCAAAATCAAATTCAGATTGTGCTTCAACAAGTTTTGCCTCAGAAAGCGTTAACGATGCTTCTGCGGTCTTTACAGCTGCGCGCGCTTCTTCTTCACTACGTATATCTAAGAACTCTGGATCGATAGGTTTAATTTGTGCGACCAATGTTTCTGCAGCAACGACGTCATCACCCACTTCAGCATCTATGCGCAACATATGCCCTGTAACGGGTGCCGATAGTATATATACATCTTTAACTCTAGTTTCACCTTCTTCTCCAACAGTCACTATCATAGGACCCTGTTCAACTTTAATTAAATCCACAGATATTGCTTGTGGCATAAATGCAAAAACGAGCCCCGTTAGAATTAAAACAAGTATAATTAACCAAAAAATAGCTCGTCGTGTTTTTGCGCTTAAATTCATACTCATATGCTTACCCTTACTCTCTGGTCTTTAATACTTTAATAAGATTTAACCGATCTAGCCTTTTTCGAACCAGGAGAGCAGAAAAAGCAGCTGCTGCTAAAGCGATTAAAATTGCTTTGCCATATGTCGATGGCTTTATTACTAATGGA
>CAJHZF010000028.1_pt1 | contig 10746 bp, 12 predicted proteins | sample 9198891 | NCBI WGS metagenome assembly CAJHZF01 (sample SAMEA7708349, study PRJEB35096) | sediment metagenome | biome: marine neritic benthic zone biome [ENVO:01000025]; feature: sediment [ENVO:00002007]; material: shallow marine sediment [ENVO:03000034] sea grass bed [ENVO_01000059] ...
CGTGGTTGCCGCCTATTAGCCCTTCTAAAACGATGTTACGTATGATTGTTCCGGCTCATGACGTTGATCCAATCGTCAGCAGTATTATCGTTAATGGGCGATTAAACCAACAAGCTCTAGGCGCTGTTTTTAGCACTCCAAGCAACTGCGCTTACATTGGATCAGATTTTCATCAATTAAATGAAGATAAAAATTATTCTGAAACAGACTCTCACAAATTATCAGAAACTTTAAGTACGATATTTTGCAGTGTTAGTCATCAATTGAGTGATCGTGTAGGCAAAGCCGCTATTCGAGCAGGCGCACATGGGCCTATTGTATATTTTGCAGAGGGCCGAGGATTACGTGACAGACTAGGCTGGTTAAGAGTTACCAAAGATAGCGAACAAGAAGTACTAATGGTAATCGCTGATGATACTGATGTTGAAAACATATTTGATGCTATGGCCAAAGCTGGTGAATTTCATCTACCAGGACGTGGCCTCATGTACCGCTTACCCATCGATAAGGGTATGTTTAATTTGCCAAGCCGAGTATCTAATCATCATTACCAGGCAAACACCCAACAAATCATTAATGCTATTGATCACTTAACTGGCCATACGCATTGGCGAGATCAATCTATCTTTGAAGTTGGCAAGGAAGGTAAAGGTGTTGGATTAGATTTTTTACAAGCAGACAGCAGTGAATTGAGCGATCAGGTATGTTTTTCGGCAATCGTAAATCGAGACCAATCGCAAGAGTTAATTGATTTAATGTTAGATGCGGGCGCACCAGGCATGAATATTACCTATTCGCGCTTTATAGAAAAAGGCTCTGATAATCATAAGCTAGCGCATGCCAACATTACAAAAGAATATGCTGCAATACGCTGTATACTCGATCAAAGTAGCGCTGAAATGGTTGCTAACTCTATTGAAAGCAATGCTGAAAAAAGAGGCATTCAGGATTTATGTGTACTTGCCCACGAAGCAACCCGTGTAGCAAAATATGTGCATAGATCTGTGGAATATCGTAAGAACCCAAAACCTTACGGCTTGAGTCAATAGATAATCTTGAACTTGAGTATCGTAGTGGGGAAATCATTCTAATTACTTCGTTTGATCTAGTGCGCACAAACGTCGGACTTAAACCCTGCAATTACCAATCAAAAATAGTCAATACAGTCATATTTTGGCACTGAAGGCCGACTTTGGGGATTCTCAACGCACATTGTGCACCAACCGCAAATAACCGCTTTCAACCCAAAGTAGACATGCATTTTTCCTAGATATCTAATCGCTTGGGCTACATGACCGTGCCAAAGGCAATAACTAGTTGCGAGATAATATTATTTAGTACATCGAGTATTGCTTCCCAATGGTCGCGAAAATGTGTAAGCAGCTGGTTCTCCGATTAATTTTTTACCTGCTTCTCCTGCATTACCACTAGGAAGTGTAAAAGGTAAAGACACTATATAAGTAGCAGCGCCGAAAACGGTCCCCACAAGTCCCAATGGTCTAACAAAAACTGCATCAACGGCCATTGAGCCTGGATCGCGAGATGACGGGTCACAACCACCTTGCGCAAATGCCAGTGTGTTGATTAAAAATATTCCCCCTAAAAATATCCAAATGTATAATTTATTCATACTAGCCCCCCATTAAATATAATGTAATTAAAGACAAGTATTGCATAAAGATTTTACAAAAATAGAAATCAAATAATAGTCATCTATTGCGGCTGAAATTATCGTCTAAGGTTGAATGTCTGCTTTTGTCCGAAAGCGGACACGTTGAACCGGTTAAGCCCAATACCGCTTCACTGTAGCCGAATTTTTAGGGCCACAATTGGGGGCTACTGAATTCTATTTTTTGAGTAACCACCGCCTCACGCTTGGAAAATAAGACTTTAACAACAGTTATGCGCCTAATAAAAAATAAATATGATCAAGATATTTAATAATTAATAGATCGCATTTGTCCATTGAAAACCTCTTCATTTAAATTGCACCACTGCTAACGCGGTTATTTGTTAATCTTTGTTATTATGTATTTAATTTTACGCTCCATATTTGTATTCTTGACTATACAACTATGTGAGAAAATTAATGGCAGCACGAAAGAACATCGAGCAGAAAATTCTTAATTCAGCACTCACGCTTGCGGAGGATAGCTCCTGGGAAGACGTTCAGTTTAGAGATATTGCTAACGATCTAGAAATATCACTATTTGAAATTCACCAATATTATTCTCAGAAAGATGATTTGGTCGAGGCATGGTTTGATCGTGCCGATCATGCAATGTTAAATCTTTCGCTTAACGAACTCTCAGAAATGGAACTTGGTGATCGCATTCAGAAAATCATGTTTACCTGGTTAGACACGCTATCAGCCCATAAAACTGTTACACGTGATATGTTGTGGTACAAACTTGAGCCCTTGCATGTGCATTTACAAGTTCTGGGTCTCCTGCGTATCAGCCGTACAGTTCAATGGATAAAAGAGCTTGCGGGTCTCAACGATAGATTTCTACTAAGAATTATTAATGAGATTGGGCTGACATCAATTTATGTGTGTACATTCTTGTACTGGCTACAAGATTCTTCAGATAAGCAAAAAAGCACACATCGATTTCTTGAACGCAAACTTAAATGCATAGGTAATTGTTACCACAAGTTATATACTGGCAAATTAAAAGTACAGAAACCGACTGAACCTCTAGCTTAGTTCACCGGGACTTTTTATACATGGATACAATCACGCATTCACTTGCTGGCGCATTGGTAGGACACGCATTAGGATCTGAAAGAAAAAAATATTTATTACCTACAAATAAAAGTATGCTTTGCGGCGCAATTTCAGCGGCATATCCTGACATTGATTATATTACTGCGCTCATCGATCCCCTTCTATTTATTACATACTGGCATCGTGGCATAACCCACTCCGTGATCATGCTGCCATTTTGGGCACTGATATTGGGTACGCTTATTGCGTTGCTGACGAAACAATTAAATCAGTGGAAAGCTTATGTTGCTGTTAGCGCGGCTGCCCTTTTGAGCCATTTTGGTTTAGATATTATAACCAGCTGGGATTTACAAATATTTGCACCACTATCAGACTATCGAATTAGCCTGCGATATGCCTTCGTTATAGATCCTATTGTTACTGGAATTATTTTAGCCGCGTTGGTTTCTGCATATTACCTGCGTGCTCGCTGGATCTCTTTACTTGGTATATTAGTATTAATATTTTATATCTTTGCATTATCTATTTTGCAGCATAACGCCACAATAATTGCGGAAAGAGCTGCCCAAGATCATGATTGGAAATATGAAGAAATTGCTGCTTTGCCGCAGCCATTCTCACCATTTAACTGGAAACTAATTGTAAGTGATGATTCGGGCCATTGGCTTACGTTTGTTAATTTAGCTTCCGATTATTCTGGCGATGTTGTTTTCAATACGAATGAAAATATTTTTTCAATTCCTCATTACTATCGTACAAAACACAACCTTGAGTGGACTTACTTTCCCAAATTTGGAGGGAAAGCTGGTGCGATAACCGTATGGAAGCATCCGAATTTTAATTTATTCCGAAAATTTGCGCATTTCCCTGCCGCAAGCGCTGTGAATACTTCGAGCACTGATGTCTGTTTTTGGTTTCTTGATCTACGCTTCTTTATGCCAGTTATTGGTACTCCATTTCAGTACGGGATGTGCAGAAATTCAAACAATAAGGAAGACTGGGTACTCTATAGAATCAAAAACTTTTCCGACCACGAAAAGAAGTTGGTTAATTTGTCTAGAAATGAAAGTTATTGGTGATAGCCAGACATTGAAATTCAACAAAGTCTATTGCTGGTCAACAACAGCCGAATCATTTTGGGCAAGAATTGGGGCAACCACATTCTACTGAATGACTGCTTATAGAGAAAGCCGAGATCCACTTTCCTTTTGGTAGACCCCGGCTTTTGTAGGTCAGCGTAAGCGATAGGCATCATGGCAAGCGCGGCAGGCAGAAGACACTTCACCCAGCGCCGCATTAACTTTCTGATAGCTTCCCTTACTCTCTTCAGCCGCGGCGTTTCGAGACACAATGACGTAATTACTGGCAGCACGATACAACTGGTCCGCCATTTTTTGCATTGGTTCTGGCCAGTGTTTGATAACCTTCTGATCCTCGAGGCCTAATGGTGAACTCCAGCCCAACCGGGATTCGACTATGCTTTCCGCCTTATCATATTCCCCGGTCTGAACGGCGTCGATGATATCGTCCAATGCGCGGATGTGATCGCGCATAATGACCACCATCTTTTCTTTAATATCACTAGGCAACTCAACCAGTATTCTCGAGTCTTTCGTTTCTTCGGCCTTGACGGACAAAGTGCCTGAAATAGCAATACAACAAGCCATAGCAGTCAGTTTCATTGAGCGCATAGCTCCCTCCTTTCTTGGTAGGTCAAAACAATGTTTAATTTGATAATAAAATTTATTACCTTATCAAGGGCCTTTAAATACATGTTAGTGTAAAAAACGGAGGAGTTATTGATCTGCATCACTTACAGGAATCCGCTAGCTGCATTTAGAGTATCTATACTATCTATGCTATGAATGACCGCTTTTGGCCGAAAGCGGACATTCTTATATTTATCTATTTAGGATCTAAACAAATGAAGCAATGTATTTTAATTCCACTAATTGCCTTATTTTTACCTCCAAACTTTCTAAAAGCAGATAACGAAGTCATCTCAGATAAATGTCAAAAAGTGTATAAAACTTGCTCAAAACAACGGTTTGAAGAGCTATTCTCAGCGTGGGATAGTCCGTGGTTTGACCATGGTCTAACTATATCCCACGAAGAATGGGTAACAAAGACAGAAGGCATTGTCTTCCAAATTGTGGCCTGCGATGAAGTTGCAGCAGCATGTGAAAGAGATAGAACCCCTGATATTCAGCGCTATCTAGATCAATATTTCAGTTTACCCGAAGTCGAATGGGAACTGACAACGCCTAAAGAAGCTGGGCTTAACTCCACTGCACTACAAAAAGCAATATCAGAAGCATCAAAAATTACTCACCTTAGAAGCTTGCTAGTTGCCTCCAATGGTAAATTAGTAGTTGAAGAATACTACAACAGAAAAAATGACCCTAGGCCACAACATGTTCAATCTGTTACTAAATCTATTACTTCACTTTTGATTGGGATCGCAATTGATAAAGGATTTATTAACTCCGAAAAAGAAGTAATTAAGCCTTATTTTCCAGAATATTTTTCAAAGCCCCATGACAAAAGAAAAGAAAAAATTACGATACAACAACTATTAACCATGTCATCACGTCTGAATTTTGTGGATCATGCTGTTTATACAAATTTAGAAAATATTAAAAGTTGGGATGTGCCAAGCAGACGGAAAGCCTACTGGTTCGCGGATAATTATCTTGATCGAGCACTTGAGTATGATTTAGTAGAATCCGATGATGATCAGGTAGTTTTATATAATACCCCTGCATGCAATTTGTTGACCACGATCTTACGAAGATCAACAAACATGACAACTAAAGAGTTTGCAGATCAATATCTATTTGGGCCATTGGGGATTAAAAACTATGTTTGGTTTCACGATTCTGCTTTTAACTATGCCGGCGGTCATACTTTAGGAATAAGACCGCGTGCAATGGCACGAATAGGTCAAATGATTCTAGATGGTGGTAAGTATAAAGGCGAACAAATCATTTCTCAGGGTTGGCTTAAAAAATCATTTGCTGTGTCTGTCCCTGAATTTGTAGATATGGTGGATGCGCCTCAAAAAGTTGATTATGGTTATTTATGGTGGCTGGGAGAGTTTAACAATTACAAGTATCAATTCGCTTGGGGGTGGGGAGGGCAATTTATATTTCTAATTCCAGATGCAAACACACTTGTAATTACGACCGCATATCCTGATCCTGATGGACCGACCCATTGGAGGAAATCTCAAAATATTGTAAAAAATATCTTGTTAAATGTAATTAAAGCACTTCCAAATAAGAATTGAATGCGCACTTCTGACCGTAAGCAGTCACTGAAATCTAGCGACGTCCATTGGCGCCCCATTACAGCCGAATCAATTAGGGCTACAATTGGAGGTAATTACATTCTATCTTTTAATGATAGTTTTTATTATCCAAAGAGATACTTGAATTATTAAGTAGCTATCGCCCTCCACCCAATGTTTGTCCTACTTTATCCAACACTGTCTTTTAACGCCTATAATTCATAGACCTAGAAGATAGTGTTGTCCAAAGAAACTTCATCACGTCTATTGAAATCTGGGGGCCACTTACACTACTGGCTACCTTGCGGATTACCTACTAATTTCTTCTTATCTTAGCGACTGCCTGTACCCATGTAACACCAACGACCACTAATCCCTGCTCTCGTTCGCCTGATTTTGGGTGATAATTTGGTATTTGCTGAATTGGTCCTAATGGCTCCATAGTCGCATCCTTGTTTATAATTTCGTTTACCTGTTCGACTACTCCAGACACTGTTTCGGAAGTACATACTTTATAAAACATTAAAGGCTCCTATTAAATATGGATTGGTTACATTCTCGGCACAAAATGATCCAGTTTATTCCCTTCCCACACACAAAGCGTTTCCGTTTCCTTGCTACCGCATTTTTTGCAACGCAGACATGCACGTAATTGATCAAAAGTTAAGTCGCCCGATGTATTTATGATGCGCATTAGGCTTAGCTTGTGTGAACGTTGGCAGTCATTGCAGTAAGCATAGAGTGCTTGCTTTGTGGACTTAGATCGCTGAGTGTTTGGATGCGAGTCATTGTTTGCAGGGGAAAGCAAGGATAAAGGCATCCCAAACAAGCTCCGATGCATCTTGATGAAGGTTTTCAGTTTCTTCGTCCAAAAATTTGACAACAATTTCTTTAAGTTGATCTGACTGTACTTTTTTAGGGGGACATACTGAATGCGATTCTGTAGCCCAAGTCTTTTCAGATAAAAATACGCCATCGTATACACCCATTATAAAACCTGAACATATACCCTTATGATAACTACCTGTTTTAAAACAATGTTCTTTTAATTTACTTCCTGATAAAAATCCTGCATTAGATATGCTCGATATAAACAACAATATAATCATTAGTTTTATATTCATCTGTACTCCGACTTTGGATTAATTCGACTGAGTGCCTGGATACGAATTACAACAGTAGACCACACTTACCAATAGAAACAATTACATCATCACTTTTATCATCCGTTGGCGATTGTTTGTTATCGGGAAGAATGTTCACATAACCTATTGGATAAGTGTATATAAACCGGCCATTTTTTTTATTGAATTTAAAATTAAAAAAACCGGAACAATAAAGATAGCCATTTTGGTCATAGTCATTTGGGCAAAAACAAGCTGCTATATCTTGCCCAACTCTTTTTACTTCATACGAAATTCCATCTGTATCTGAATGAGTAATAATAAATTTTCCACCCGGCTCAAATGTCGCCTCTCTCCAATTCTTAGTTGCCCTGTCATAATGAAAACCAGTTGACAAATCAGTCACACAGAGCCATTGAGAAGCCAACACGAAAGAAGGCAGGGTTAGTGTGAAAAACAAAGCAAGAATGTGCCTGGTCATGATTTAACCCGCACTTTTTAATTGTTGTTGTTTGAAATAATACGCCTGCCGGATGAATTCCGCATGATGCGTATCAATTGAAGAGGTGGGACATCCCTGTCCCGCTTAGGGGAGTCTCAATCCTTTATTAACTAATGTGACAAAATGGAACATTAGAAGTTCCTAATTTATTGCGTCCGCACAATTTACGCCATAAAACCCCAATATCAGCAGATTTGCCCGAAATGGGCCTGATTTGACCCGTTTGAGAGGCTAAATGGGGGGTGAGTGACCGACGTTTGTGCGCGACCTTTCTTTAGCTAAGCAATGATCCGCTAACGCCTAAAAGCCGTCATTCCTTTTAGGCAACCTACTACGGTACTCACAGCAAAATACCTACCTTCCTCTTCTTTAACGACCGCGTTCCCACGGTTATTGAATGCTAACTTTTGTTGATTTAAATCATGTAGATACATACACACATTAAATATAATTCTTCAAACTGACGACCTTTCGGTACTATCTATAAGAAACACAATGTGAACAAGCTCATTTTAACTTTCATTACAGTAGCATTTGTTTTTATTACAAGTTTCACTGTATCTGCTCATATGATGGGTTGCGGTTATGGAAAGATGGGGCATGGCATGCGAGGCAAGATGCATAGATCCATGATTCGTCATCACTATGCCATGAGACATGGAATAGGATCTGAATATTCCTCAATGAAAAACACACTTGTTATGAATGAAGAAAATCTTCATTCAGGTAAATTACTTTATGATGAGAACTGCTCAAGTTGCCATGGATCGTCAGGATGCGGTGATGGACAAGAAGGAAAAGAATTAAATCCTCGTCCTGCAAAAATCGCAAATATTAGCAAAATGCCAATGGCTACTGATGGGTATTTATTTTGGACCATCTCTGAAGGTGGTGCTCCAATTCAGACGGCAATGCCAGCATTTAAAAGCTCTCTTACAGAAGAAGAAATTTGGGAAATTATTATTTATCTGCGGGACATGTAAGTTCTAATAATTCATTTCACAAGCGATAATTGCTTAGCAACTCTATTTTCCATCGTGGATTAATTCTTGTATGTCCGCTTTGGGTCGTTAGCAGTCATTGATGAGTGGCATCCTCAAATTTCCTAAATTATGTCTGCTTTCGGCCAAAAGCGATCATTCGAGCTAAAATAAAGGGCGCAAATACGCGCCCTTTATTACCTGAGTAGTTTTTTATTTGTATTGTTTAATCAGGACATCCGCTAGTGGCAATTTCAACCTCCCTGAACGTCGCATTCCCACTATCGACAACTGCTCCAATTTCAACTTTTCCCTCTAACCCACACTCCAAAAAGTCTCCCGAGATCACAGCAGACTGAATTGGAAGTTGATATTCATCGTCGTCCAATTGTGGAATGACGTCAAAGCTCAACACTTTCTCGACACCTTCTTCGAACTCAACAGTGACAGTGTACTTCACTAATTCATCTTCCACATCGCATTCATCCAGTGAATCACCAAGTCCGGGGCCATCCTGATTAAATTGCGTCGTGACAGCTTCCCACATCACGGTCCAGTCTGAGCCAGCCGGCAGTTCACCTGGATCAGTAATTACAGGCCCGTCAGGAAGGCAGTGCGTGAGTTCGTCTTCGGCTTTTTCATACCTTGGGTATCCCTTTATGAAATGAGCGACACATTTGTAGGTTCCTGCCGGAAAACGTTTGAGAAAAAGCTCCAGTGAAACTTTATCGAATGTCGGCTCAGCACTTTCCCATTGTTGCTCGGTCATACCTTGCTTTTTTGCGTTTCCCTCTGCTTCAAACTTTAAGTATCTTTGCCAACCATAACCTCTCTTGCTGGGACCAAGAATAAACGCTTGCCCCCAAGCGCTGGCATCAAAGATACCCTGCCAACCCGCATCACCATCAGTAGCATTGATTTCAATAAAGGGATCACACTCTGCGATCTCATTAGGGTCTTTATTTTTCTTCCAGTCATAGTAGTCACGCTCATACTCAGCAAATGAAACTGACATCAGTGACGCTAAGACTAAAAATAAACTAACAAGCATTGAAGCTCGTAGGATCTTACTCGCTTTGTTCACTATTCTTCCCTCTTAATTTGGATATTAGTGAAATACTATGCAGGTATTTTTAAAAATATTTGATTTATATCAGATGCAACCGAATATTCCTTAAGCATTACAATAATCAATTTATTCCGTGCACTTAATTTTATTCCTCAATTCCAAAGAATAACGAAATGATAGATGGTGTATTTACTAGAAAATATTTTTTATCTATCGGAAAACTGTTAGAGAATGAGATTACTCAATCAAACATACACTAGCGAAGGAAGTACTCAGTTAAATTACTATGAGATATTGGATGTATGACCGCTATTGGCCGTAAAGCGACTAATTATGTCCAAATTCTTTGCTACTAGAAAAGTCATTACTGTACTACTCTTCGTATCTGCTGGCGTGTGTATAGGCTGCATAATTGGATTAGTTGCTGCCAATTATCAGCATAATTCGGAATATGCCTACAATTCTCTTTTTACGGTCGACAGAGCCATAGATGGGCTAATTAAACAAGTTAATAGTGGCTTTCCAATTTACTAAGCAACATAGTTTGCCCAATAGCTACATTACATATAAATTGTTTACGTGTAATCTACCTTACTTGATGTACTAAGATTTGAGTTAAATATTACTGTAATAATCCTTAACGAAACTTTATAGATAATTGTCCGATCCAGGGAGTAATCATAATGTTTACACGTATCAATCCCAGACGAAGAACAAAAGACATCCTCTTTATTTGTCTCGCTGCGCTCTTCACGCAAGCCAGCTTAACAAGCATTGCTCGAGCAGATTACGCTGGTGGTGTTCAGAAAGAAGATGTTAAAGGAGTATTCAAGACTCCTGGATATTCACCCTATGCAGGCCGAAAATTTCCAACGCTTCCACTGTGGGGAGATACTCATTTACATACGAGCTTGTCACTGGATGCCCGTGCTTTCGGGGCGACACTCGATCCCGAAATGGCCTTCCAGTTTGCGCGCGGTGAAGAAATTATGGCAACGCATGGTGAACGGGTAAAGTTATCACGTCCACTGGACTGGCTAGCGGTTACAGATCA
>CAJHZF010000138.1_pt1 | contig 10473 bp, 12 predicted proteins | sample 9198891 | NCBI WGS metagenome assembly CAJHZF01 (sample SAMEA7708349, study PRJEB35096) | sediment metagenome | biome: marine neritic benthic zone biome [ENVO:01000025]; feature: sediment [ENVO:00002007]; material: shallow marine sediment [ENVO:03000034] sea grass bed [ENVO_01000059] ...
CCAAAGCATACAAGTAACGGAAAGCGAAATTGAAGAACTCGTTATAAAATCTGACGAGGATTTATTAAAAAAAGAATATGAATACAATATAGCGCATATACTAATTGCTGTACCTGAAAATCCAAAGCCAGAACAAATTGAAAAATCTAAACAACGCACTGCTTTGGTGTATGATCGAGCGGTCTCCGGGAGAAATTTCGCACAACTTGCAATTGCTGCATCAGATGCACAAGACGCTCTTCAAGGTGGTGATCTAGGTTGGCGTAACAAAGCTCAACTACCACAGATTTTTTTACCACAAATAGATCAAATGCAACCTGGAGATGTAAGTAAAGTAGCCCAAAGCCCAGCTGGATTTCATATTTTTAAGCTAATGGATAGGCGTGAGGTTAGAGATACTATGATTAGCCAAGTGCTATGCCGTCATATTCTCGTGCGTACTAATGCGCTGTTGGATGATGCTGCAGCAGAGATAAAGCTAACAGAACTCAAATCTAGAATTGAACGTGGCGAGGAGTTTGGCGTGCTTGCGATCGAGTTTTCTGATGATACCGGCAGCGCCGTCAATGGTGGAGAGTTAAATTGGTCTGCATCTAGCGTTTATGTTCCTAAATTTCAGGAAGTTGTTGATAGCCTCGAAATAAATCAAATTAGCGAACCTTTTAAAAGTCGCTATGGGTGGCATATCGTGCAACTACTCGACACTCGAAAACATGATAACACTCTTGAAGCCATGCGCGCAGAAGCACGAGAACAAATTAGACAGCGAAAAATTGAAGAAGAAACCGAGCTGTGGCTAAGACAGCTTCGTGATGAAAGCTATATAGAAAACCGATTGCACACCACCAATTAAAATTTTTTTTGCTTTCCGATCTCCCCGCGGACATATTAGGTATCTCTGGGGCATTGAAAGTGCAAGTTTCTTAAATGCAAGCTCCAATTCTAATTGCCATTACACCAGGAGAGCCAGCAGGCATTGGTCCTGAATTAACTCTGAAGCTTGCTCAGCAAACCTTACCTTTTGAAATTGTGGCAATTGCAAATTTGCAATTATTAGAAAAGCTCAAACGAGGATTAAAGCTTGATATTCAGCTTAATAAATTTAATCCAAACTCAATTGGGTCATCGCATTCCCCAGGCCAACTTAGTGTGGTAGACATTGCTATACCTAATCCAGTTGTTTCAGGAAAACTAGACGTTAAAAATTCTAGCTATGTAATTAAAACATTAGACACAGCGATTAATTTAGTAAAAAATAATATCTGCCAGGCGCTTACTACTGGACCAGTGCAAAAAAGCATAATCAACGAGGCAGGAATTCCTTTTTCTGGCCATACCGAATTTATAGCTAAAATAACCGGCGGATTTCCTGTAATGTTGTTAACAGATGAAGTTTCTAGAAAAAATTCCGAGAAAAATCTACGAGTTGCCTTAGTAACTACGCACTTAGCAATTGCTGAAGTCGCTGCAAATATCACACCAGAACGAATTGAACATGTGTTGTGTGTTTTGCATCAGGATTTAGTCCAACATTTTGGTATCCTTGAGCCATGTATTAGTGTTTGCGGTCTGAATCCACATGCAGGTGAAGGCGGTCATCTAGGTTCTGAAGAAATAGAGTTTATTAGCCCACTTCTTGATAAGCTGCGCAATCGTGGTATGAATTTAGAAGGACCCATACCTGCAGACACTGCATTTACAGAAAAACAACTTGTTGGAAAAGATGTAGTAGTTGCGATGTACCATGACCAGGGCTTGCCAGTAATTAAACATAGTGGTTTTGGAAACATTGTTAATGTGACCCTTGGCTTACCTATAATTCGTACCTCGGTAGATCACGGTACGGCATTAGATATTGCAGGACAAGGCATTGCCGATGCCAGCAGTTTGCAAACTGCGGTGCGCATGGCAGCTAAACTCGTAAAGAATAGTATTTAAGTTGATTTTGTAAAAACAAGAAACGATCAGGAATAAAATATGGCTAAACTCACATCTGCTGCGCTACAAGCTTGGGAACAGCGTGATGAACGTATGGTATTGACAACTTGTAATCCAGATAATATTCCAAATTCAATCTGGGTGATCTGTGCAAAACTTATTAATGATGAACAATTTGTGATTGCAAATAATGCATTTTACAAAACGTTGAACAATATTAGTCTTGGTAGCAAAGGTTCGCTGCTCTACATAGCTCCTGAGCGTGAAGCCTATCAAGTTAAAGGTTCGCTTGAATATTATACAAGTGGAGAAATCTATCAAGACATGAAAAAATGGCTAGACTCGAAATATCCCGGAAAAGGTGCGCTAGTTCTGAACATCGAAGAAGTGTATTACGGTGCTGAGCAAGTCGTCTAAACGACAACACATACAAATGAAACATAAACAAACTTTGTTTTTACTGATTGCACTATTGGCATGTTGTGCTATGCAATTAAATGCTGCTGGCTTAGAAAATCGCACTATCACCATAAGAAGCAATGATAGATTTGACTTGGTCAATGGCAGCAGCATTCAATTTAAATTTCAGCCACTTACTAGTGAAGCACGTGCTTTAGAAATTACAGAAAATGCATCTTCCCTAGGCGTTGCTTATCTTGGGCAAGTGCAACTCAAGCAAAATATAACTGCACTATCTGCATTGCGATCTATTGCTGACCAAATTGGTGACAGCCTAGATTTAAGTTTTGGGGTAATTGCTGATTCAAACACCTCAGAAGCGCTAAAAGCTAATGAACTGCTATTACTCTATCATCCTAATGTCACTATTACGCTTGCTTTGGCAAAACCTGACGAACAAAGCTACTATGAAATAATTTGCACATATGCATTGAAAGATTTAGAAGCGAAAAATTCTAGTTCCAACTAAGCAACCGCTGAAGAGGCACAAACTACTACTGTGTCTAATAATCATGCACAACACTTAATTTCTGCCTATTTGCGCTGGCAAGCTCCTTATTTGCTTACTCTACAAAACCTTGAGGATGACCTTCGTGAAGAATACGAACATCATCTCAGTAATAATACGTCTGTAGTACATGACTTGTATAAACTATATCCAAAAATTATTAATCAAAAGCTCATCAATCGTGCATTAGTGGAAGCTGAACTTCGAATCACTACAAAAGGTTCCATAGGTGATAAAAAAACTTCGTAAGCGTTTCGGACAACATTTACTAACGGACAAAAGCACGATCTCTGATATCGTACAAGTAATAAATCCTTCTCCACAACAAAATTTTTGCGAAATAGGACCTGGTCTTGGTGCAATTACGATACCTATGCTAATGCATGTGGGCACGATGCGAGCGGTAGAGATTGATCGAGACCTCTCTATAGAATTACTGAAAAGATGCAACGCTGTAGGCGACTTAATCTTATATCAAGCCGATGTTTTAAAATTTAATTTTAATGAAATTGGCAGTCCGGATCGGCCTATTCGTTTAATTGGTAATCTGCCCTACAATATTTCTACACCACTAATATTTCATCTTCTGCAGTTCTCAAACATTATTGAAGATATGCATTTTATGTTACAAAAAGAAGTGGTTGAACGTATTACCGCTGCTCCTGGAAAATCGGAATATAGCAGACTTAGTGTCATGGTACAGAGTTATTATAAAGTCGAAAGCCTATTCGATATTGCACCCAGTATGTTTTCTCCACCTCCAAAAGTAACATCTACTTTTATGCGATTAGTACCATGCGATGTAGCCCAGGGGAATCTTTTAGATCGTTCGTTGTTCAATAGAATCGTTGAAGTCGCATTCCATCAAAGACGTAAAACAATTAAAAACAACCTTTCCTCAATTGCTTCTGAGAACCAGTTACAACAAGCCTCAATTGACCCAAGCCTAAGACCTCAAGAAATTTCTATATGGCAATACATAACTTTGACAAACCAACTATCTAATTAGACGTTTTTTCAACAACTCATTGAATTTTTTACAACTTCGATTGCCTAATATTTATTTGCTTAAAGCTCAAATGGTTAATTTTCGAGCTCTAATTTAATGTTAGCTACATCTGAGTTTTTTGTAATATAAAAGGTATAATATGCACTATGGACGAGTCACAAGCCCACAATATCGACGTAAGCGTAGATAGCGCTTTTATTGAAGGTCAATCTGACGAAGAGCAAAGCCGCTTTGTATTTGCCTATACCGTAACAATACATAATGCTGGACTTGTACCGGCAAAGTTAGTTACCCGACATTGGATTATTACCGATTCTAACGGCAAAACCCAGGAGGTAAAAGGTGAAGGAGTTGTAGGTGAGCAGCCATATTTGCGCCCAGGTGAAGCTTTTCAATATACGAGTGGCACAATGCTAGAAACCCCTGTGGGTACTATGCAAGGTAGCTATCAAATGGTCGCAGATGATGGCACGAAGTTTGACGCCGAAATTAATCCATTTACACTAGCTGCTCCACGCGTTTTACACTAAAAGCTTCTCTGTTATAACTCTCCTTGAATTCGCACAGCAGTTTTTTAACTGTTAACGTAAAATAATGTATTTTGTTTGCCTTAGCTTTGCTTTTGCAAAACTGTAAGATATTTGAGTAAATCATTAACGCAAATAACCACAGCAAATAATTACAATTTTAGACGAATAGTAAACATGGCCATTTATGCAATTGGAGATGTACAAGGCTGTTTCGATGAATTGAAGGCACTTGTTGAAAAAATATCGTTTAATCCTAAATTGGACCATTTATGGTTTGTTGGAGACCTTGTAAATCGTGGGCCTAATTCTCTAGAAACGTTACGTTGGGTGAAATCACTTGGTGATCGAGCGATTACTGTACTTGGAAATCATGATCTGCACCTACTTGCAGCTTTTGCAGGTGTTAAACAGATCAATTCATCAAGCAGCCTCTATCCAGTGCTACAAGCCAATGATGTAGAAGAATTAATTGATTGGTTAAGAAATCGACCACTCATGCATTTCGACCAAAAACTAAATTTTGCAATGGTTCATGGCGGCATAATTCCTCAATGGAGTATTAAAAAAGCATTATCTCGAGCTAAGGAAGTAGAGACTGGTTTACGTTCAAAAAAATATAAAGAATTTCTAGAAAACATGTATGGGGATAAACCAGATCAATGGGATAAATCACTAAATGGCTGGGACCGATTACGAGTGATTACCAATATATTCACACGCATGCGTTATTGCAACAATGAAGGCATCATAAATTTCAGTGACAAAGGACCACCAGGCACACAAAAAGCTGGTCTACAGCCATGGTTTGAAATTAAGAAACGCCAAAGCCAAAACACAACAATTATATTTGGACATTGGTCAACCTTAGGGCACTACAAAGGAAATAACGTAATTGCTCTAGATACTGGATGTCTATGGGGAGGATTTTTAACTGCCGTGAGAATAGATGATACTAAAAATAAGAAATATCAGATTGAATGTGAAGCAAAACGTGGAATTCCAGATAGTTCTTAATTAGATTGGAATGACCGCTTTTGATCCAAAGCGGACGTTTACATTAGAGTGAAAAGCTAGAGATTAATTCACAAGTTAAGTGATAAGTGTTTGATATAGTAATACATATTGAAATATGTAACTAACCATAGAAAGTGCTTAGAGGAATACAATATGAAATATCTATTAATTCTATTACTCACTACTTCGATAGTTTCCGCTTCTGATGATATTTATTGTTACAAAAATTCAGAAACTTGCCCAGCAGGTTCCATAATAATTGCATATGAGTTCAAAACAGTCGGATTGTGCTGTGATTTTGATAAACATATGGTCACTATGCCCAATGAATCATTTTCTCGTGGTGCAAGCTTTGGTGGTGGTGTGATGTGTGTGAAAAGGCATAAGCCAAGAGAAAGGAAATATTTTAAAAAATAAAAAAAGATGACCAAGCAGAACTTTAGAGATTACCTAACAATTTACTAAATTCCGATCTACATTCAGATAAGTTCTAATGGTTATATGACCGCTTTTGCCTAAAAGCGTACATTCATATTTAAACGTGGCCCGTAATTCGAAGATATTGAATAAATTCCATATCAAACTTGTTATTCTCATCTTTAGCTCGAATCTCCCTCTCCACTTCTTTCCAATTTTTCTCATCCCACTCTGGAAAATAGGTCTCACCTTCTAAATCAGCATGCACAAGCGTGACATACATTTGTTTTGCTAGTGGTAGTGTGCATTTGTATATATCTGCTCCACCTATCACAAAAACTTTTGCAAATCCCGCTACTAAATCCTTTACTTCATTCCAATTAGAGATAACATTGCAACCTGTCGCACGGTAATCATTATTACGAGTAAGCACAATATGTTGGCGTCCGGGCAAAATTCTAGGAAGCGATTCAAAAGTTTTTCGTCCCATAACAATCGGATGCCCCATAGTTATTTTTTTAAAGCGTTGTAAATCTGCAGGTAAATGCCAGGGAATTTGGTTGTTTTTACCGATTAAACCCTGTGGAGTCATCGCTACGATGATTGCAATCTCCATGCGTAAATTGCTACACAGCTACGGGAGCTGAGATGTGCTCATGGCACTTATAATTTTGTAACTCGAAATCCTCATATACAAAATTAAATATAGATTTAACTTCTGGATTGATATGCATGTTAGGCAAAGCATAAGGAGTTCGACTAAGTTGTTGCCGTGCTTGTTCAACATGATTGTTATACAAATGCACATCACCAAAAGTATGCACAAACTCCCCAACTTCATAACCTGTTACATGCGCCATCATTTGCAGTAACAACGCATACGACGCGATGTTAAAGGGTACACCCAAAAACACATCTGCACTGCGTTGATAAAGCTGACATGAGAGGCGATTTTGTGCGACGTAAAATTGAAAAAAGGCATGACAAGGAGGTAAAGCCATATTATCTAACTCGCCAACATTCCAAGCGCTGACAATATGTCTTCGCGATAATGGATTTTGCTGTAACTGTTCTACTAGTTGAGTAATTTGATCGATGGTTCTGCCATCCGCAGATTTCCAAGTTCGCCACTGTGATCCATAGACTGGACCTAAATCTCCTTTCTCATCTGCCCATTCATCCCATATCGATACTCCATGTTTGTGCAAGAACGAAACATTAGTATCACCACGCAAAAACCACAACAATTCGTAAATAATGGATTTTAAATGCAATTTTTTTGTAGTCAGCAAAGGAAAACCATTTGCTAAATCAAATCGCATTTGATAACCAAATACAGAAACCGTACCTGTACCTGTGCGATCATCTTTTTCTACACCATGAGCCATCACATGATGTAATAATTCTAAATATTGCTGCATATCTTAAACGTATTTAGCTATTCCAAACTTTTTGTAGGCCAACCACATAGTTACAATGCCTACAATAATCATAGGCGCTGTGAGCAATTGCCCCATAGTTAACCAGCCAAATGCAATAAAATTCAGATGCGAATCAGGCTCACGTACAAACTCAACCACAAATCGAAATACGCCATACAGCAATACAAATAAGCCAGCCACGGCACCAATTGGACGCGGTTTTTTAGCAAACAACCACAACACCACGAACATAACTAAGCCTTCTAAAAAGGCTTGATATAGCTGTGAAGGGTGTCTTGCCAATTCATCAGCATTGGGAAACACCATCGCCCAAGGTGCATCTGTTGCACGACCCCACAACTCACCGTTTATAAAATTTCCTATTCGGCCTGCACCTAACCCTATAGGCACCAGTGGGGCAACAAAATCGCATAAGCGTAAAAATCCATAGCCTTTAGCACGTTGAAAAAGCCATAAGGCAATTATCACCCCTAGCAAACCACCGTGAAAACTCATTCCACCTTCCCAAATCTTGAAAAGGTAAAGTGGATTATCTAAAAAATAAGAAAAGTTATAAAACAACACTGAACCAATACGCCCGCCAAGGATCACAACTAACATTCAATAAAATAAGATGTCGCCAACTTCACTAGGTTGTACAACAGTATGTTCTTTTTTGGCATGCACCCGCCCTAACCACCAAAATCCTAAAAATCCAATGGCATACATGAACCCATACCATCGCAATTTAAGGGGTCCAATAGAAAAAATTACTGGATCAATTTCTGGAAAACTCAGCATACTTGCATCATATCACTTGCATAACAGTTAAACTTAGCAATAGGAGTAAATGAATTTATGTATAAAAATTGAACAGCTTCAAAATAACAAATTAATTTTTGTAAACACCATAATATCTTTATCAAAATTTGAGAGCATCCTTACATGGGTCAAACTAAAAATCATCTTGCAGATCAAACCAGTCCTTACTTACTTCAACATGCTGAAAATCCCGTGGACTGGTATCCATGGTGTGAAGCAGCTCTTGAACGTGCTAAACATGAAAACAAACCAATTTTATTGTCGATCGGATATTCTGCATGTCATTGGTGCCATGTAATGGCACATGAGTCTTTTGAAGATGAAGCCACAGCAAAAATCATGAATGAATTATTCATTAATATCAAAATTGATCGCGAAGAACGCCCCGATATCGATAAAATTTATCAAACTGCTCAATTTCTACTTACACAACGCACTGGTGGTTGGCCATTAACTATGTTTTTGACCCCCGATGATCAAATGCCTTTTTTTGGGGGGACCTATTTTCCTAATGCACCGCGCCATGGACTACCTGCCTTTAAAGACTTACTGCAACATATTTCAAACTTTTATGAGAATAAACATAATGAAATTACCACTCAAAATCAGTCCATGCATACCGCATTACAGCAAATTTATGAACCTAACTATTCTAAGATAGACTTATCGCCATCTATTTTTGATACCTGTTATCAACATTTGGAACAAACATTCGACGCACGTTATGGTGGATTTGGAAACGCGCCGAAATTTCCTCACCCTACTAACCTCGAGCGGCTCTTGCGTTATTACGCACAATCAACATTTGCCCAGAATGAAAATCCACGCGCTTTACATGCTGCAATCTTTACTTTAGAAAAAATGGCAGCAGGAGGAATTTATGATCATTTAGGTGGTGGTTTCAGTCGTTATTCAGTTGACGCTTATTGGATGATTCCACATTTTGAAAAAATGCTTTACGACAATGGCCCCTTGCTTGCCTTATACGCACAGTCTTATGCGTTAACTTATTCCGAACAATTTAAAAATGTCTGCGAAGGTACCGCAAAATGGATAATGCGCGAAATGCAGTCTCCTGAAGGTGGCTATTATTCTACCTTGGATGCAGATTCCGAAGGAAAAGAGGGCAAGTACTACGTGTGGGCACAAAAGCAAATTGAAGTTAATTTAACCGCAGATGAGTATGCAGTCTTTGCACCTCATTTTGGTATCGACCGCTCTCCGAACTTTGAAGGGAGTTTTCACCTCCATACATTTGTAAGTGAAAGCGAAATATGCAAGGCACAATCACTTAGCTCAATAAAATTTAACAACTTGATCAAAAGCGCTAAACACAAATTATTTTCTCTGCGCGAGCAACGCGTACGACCTGGCCGTGATGAAAAGATTCTTACTAGTTGGAATGCTTTAATGATCCGCGGCATGGCGATTGCAGGACGAATTTTAAACCAATATGAATATATAGAATCGGCGGAACAGGCCTTGCATTTCCTCCAAAAAATTATGTGGAAGAATCAACGCCTGTTTGCGACCTATAAAGATGGAAAAGCACACCTAGATGCTTACCTTGATGATTATGCTTTTTTGCTGGATGCCCTACTTGAAATGCTACAGGCCCGTTGGCGAACAGAAGATTTAAATTGGGCCTGCGAATTAGCCAATGTTCTCTTAGAGCACTTTGAAGATAAATCTTCAGGTGGTTTCTACTTCACAGCAAATGACCACGAACGACTCATTCAGCGACCCAAAACCTTTAGTGATGAATCCACTCCTTCTGGAAATGGAATTGCTGCATTTGCCTTAGCGCGTTTAGGCTATCTATTAGGCGAAACCACATATTTAGAGGCCTCAGAACGTGTACTGCAAATTGCCGGGCAAGCAATCAGTCAATCGCCAATGGGGCATGCAAGCCTGTTACATGCCTATGAGGAACAAAATTACTCCCCACAACTTATTATTCTACGTGGGCAAGCAAACGAACTAATTAAATGGCAACAAGCATGTACACTTGGTTATTCGCCACAGCGCTTAGTGTTTGCAGTTGATTACAATGCTGAAAATTTGCCAAGTGCACTAGCAGAAAAAAAATACAGAGAAACTAGCCACGAAGGAGTTACCGCTTATGTTTGCCAAGGAATGCAATGTGATACGCCAATTGAAAGCTTTGAGGAACTACAAAAAGTCCTCGCCAAAACTAGTATTCAACTACCAAGTCATTAAGCAATTAACGTGTAAAAATGAATGCATGCCGAGGCACGTTGCGATTACTGCACTTAATCGCACATATATTTAAAGGTCTATTTATATCTTACACTAAATTACATGGCACACAGAGCCATGAACTTACTGAAGCAC
>CAJHZF010000225.1_pt1 | contig 10307 bp, 10 predicted proteins | sample 9198891 | NCBI WGS metagenome assembly CAJHZF01 (sample SAMEA7708349, study PRJEB35096) | sediment metagenome | biome: marine neritic benthic zone biome [ENVO:01000025]; feature: sediment [ENVO:00002007]; material: shallow marine sediment [ENVO:03000034] sea grass bed [ENVO_01000059] ...
CAATGGTGAATTAGTACGCGGTGGGGATGCGTATGTATATCCTGAGTATGCAACGAGTAGTCGCTTGTATGAATTTGAACGTGAAGCAAAAGAAAGTCAGGCAGGGATTTGGAAGTTGCCAGAGAATGAGAGAGTGAAGCCGTGGGAGTGGCGAAAACAGAATAGAAAATAAATCAGTGAAAAAACCCAATACATTATGGAAAGTCATTACAGCATTTATTGCCGTATTCGTCGGTAGCATATTTATAGATTCGTGGATTTTGGAGCCAGAAAGGGTTGAAAATGCATGTAACCAAATTCATATTGGGACACCAACGAGTGAGGTATTTACAAGAGCAGAGGAACACAATTTAAAGCTAATAGAATCTAGACCTGTAGATGAGGATCTAAAATACATTACATTGCATGGTGGTTCATTTAGTAGATACATCTGTGAGATTACACATGATGGCAAGAAAGTAATAAAAAATGAATTTAAAAAGGTAAGTGTCCGCTAACGACCCAAAGCGGACATTCAGGATTAGGAAATTAGTTGAAAACTAAACGAATGACTGAAAGCTCACTACAATTATTTTCGACTCTTACATGCCCTGAGTGTGAAAAAAAATCAACAGAAAAAATGCCTACAAACTCATGCCAGTACTACTATGAATGTGCTTCTTGCGGTGCGCTTTTAAAGTCCAAAGCAGGTGATTGTTGTGTGTATTGTTCGTATGGTGATACGCCATGTCCGCCAGTACAACAGGAGAAAGGCTGTTGCTAGAGTAATGGCCGCTATTGGACGTAAGCAGACATTTAAAAAAATTTAAAAATTTTATAAAAAAATTTAGAGGGAAACAGGTAATCAGGATGTTAACTAACCCCGACCGGCCTGCACCCCCCTTCAAACATAGACCTCAACCCTCGATCTAAACCCCAACCTTACTTTCATCTCTAAAACTTCCCAGTAGTGGGACGTTTATGTGGGTCGGATGCCGGCGCACATCATACTTATATATATAAGAACCCCACTATTAAATGCTTGCCTAATTGCTGCCAATTGCAGACAGATGCAGGAATGGTGCAGGAATAATTTGAATCACTGCTCTGACGAACGAGCATTATTGATATATGTTGTTGATTTTGTTGGTGGCTATGATTGGACTTGAACCAATGACCCCAGCATTATGAATGCTGTGCTCTAACCAACTGAGCTACATAGCCACATACAGATTGGAGCATGGACCATACTAAAGCGCTCCCGGCAGTGTCAATTGTACCTAAACATTAAAGCGAAAATGGACTACATCGCCTTCTTGCATGACATAATCTTTACCTTCTAAGCGCCATTTACCTTGTTCTTTAGCACCTTGTTCACCTTGTGCATCGACGTAGTCTTGGTAACTTACTACCTCGGCTCGAATAAATCCTTTTTCAAAATCTGTATGTATTTTCCCTGCCGCTTGCGGGGCAGTAGAACCTTGTTGCACGGTCCATGCCCTCGCCTCTTTGGGTCCTGCAGTAAAAAAAGTCTGTAGACTCAATAATTCATAACCAGCACGGATTACTTTATGCAAACCTGGCTCATCAAGACCTAGTTCAACTAAGTATTCTTGCTTTTCTTCTTCACTTAATTGTGCAAGTTCCGCCTCTATTTTTGCACATACGGGAACCACCTTGCTAGATTTTTGCTTGGCATAGTCTCGCAACATATCAAGATAAGGGTTATTCACAAATCCATCCTCATTTACATTGGCAATATAAAATGCTGGTTTTTCAGTAATTAAATGCAGTTCGCGGATCAATGGTGCTTGTTCATCAGTAACTGCAAAACTGTGTGCTAAATTTTCATTCTCTAAATGTTGTTTAAGTCGGTTATAGACGTCAAGTTGTGCGATAGCTTCTTTGTTGCCAGATTTTGCAACACGCTGAATTCTGTTAATGGCTTTTTCTAAAGTTTCAAGATCCGCCAAAATTAGTTCTGTACTTATCGTTTCTAAATCAGACAATGGATCAATTTTTCCTTCTACATGGATGACATTTTCATCTTCGAAACATCTAACTACATGCGCAATGGCATCTGTCTCTCGAATATGGCCAAGAAACTGATTACCTAAGCCTTCACCCTTGGAAGCCCCTGCAACCAAGCCTGCGATATCAACAAATTCAATGGTAGTTGGAATGATTTCTTTAGATTCTGCGATTTGCGCGAGTATATTAAGACGCGCATCAGGTATCGGTACGATACCCACATTTGGATCTATGGTGCAAAAAGGATAATTTTCTGCTGCAATTTCCGCAGCGGTAAGCGCATTAAATAATGTTGATTTTCCTACATTTGGCAGCCCTACAATCCCACACTTAAATCCCACAGCTTAATCCTGTGTGTGCAAGTTCTTCATTGCAGCTTCCATATCACCTAAAAGTAAATCATCAAGTGTAGTTAAGGATTTTTCAATGGCACTATCGATAACGTCACGGTCTTGACTACTAGGCTTTTTCAAAACGTAATCGATCACTTCTTCTTTTCTACCAGGATGTCCAACTCCAAGTCGTAATCGCCAAAAATTTTGATCGAGATGCGAAAAAATACTACGTAACCCATTATGGCCGCCATGCCCACCCGCCCATTTTATTTTTGCTGCACCACTTGGCAGATCTATTTCATCGTGAGCAACCAATATTTGCTGAGTAGGTAGTTTATAAAAATCTGTAAAGGCACGCAGTGACTCACCACTATTGTTCATATAATTAAGTGGCTTCAGTAACCAAATCTTTTCACCTTGAAAGGTGAAGCAAGTAACATAGCTCTTAAATTTAGATACTTGTTTAAAAACTACGCCTTCTCTTTTTGCTACAGCCTCTACAAACCAAAACCCGGCATTATGCCGGGTTGAATGATGTTTTTCGCCTGGATTACCAAGACCGGCGATAAGACGTATACCGCTTTGTTTAGACACGTTTGACTAAATACTATGAAGAATCATCTCCTGCAGATTTTTTATCTTCCTCGACTTCAGTTTCTGCAGCTTCTGCTTCTTCTGCAGCTTCTTCAACTGCTTCAGCAACTACAGGTTCTTCAGCTGCGCGTTTGGCATGTACAGACACCACTGTATGATCATGCCCTTCACCATATGAGAGCTCGATGATAGTTACACCTTCTGGAACTTTTATTTCACTTAAATGAATAGATTTATTTAATTTAAGATCTTGCACATCGATTTCAATGAATTCTGGCAGGTCTTTTGGTAGGCAGGTAATTTCAATTTCAGATAAATTATGACTGATTACACCGCCTTCAAGCTTAACACCATGGCAGGTGTCTTCATTTGCAAAGTGAAATGGAACATGCACGTTGATTTCAGTATCTTCGCGTACGCGTAATAAATCCATATGCAATACCGTAGGTTTGTATGGATGACGTTGTAATTCGCGCAAAATCACTTTCTGGGGTTTGCCAGCTACATTGATTGTTAGAATATGAGAATAAAATGCTTCATTTTCTAAATTATGCATTAGGGCAGCGCGTTCAAAAGTAATTGCGGCAGGTTCCTCGCCACCTCCATAAATTACTGCTGGCACTTTACCCATATTGCGCAGTTTTCTGCTTGAACTTTTACCACGCTCAATTCGTGGTTCAGCAGTCAATGTAAAATCGAGACTCATTATATTCTCCAGCTATCTTTATCTTTAATGGGACCTTTGTTTAATTTTGAATCAGTAATTCCTATTTAATCCATGTATAAGGTACTAACGGATTCTTCTTGATTAATGCGCCGCATTGATTCTGCGATAAGTCCCGAAACCTCTAATTGGCGAATTCGAGAGCAAGCCTTAGCATCATCGCGGAGCGGAATTGTATCAGTTACAACCAATTCATCCAGCTTAGAATTTTCAATATTTTGGATTGCATTGCCTGAGAGTACCGGATGAGTGGCATAGGCATGTACGCTCTCGGCGCCATGCTCCTTGAGGGCGGTTGCCGCTTGGCATAGCGTCCCTGCGGTATCTACCAAGTCATCGATGATGAAACAGGCCCTGCCTTCCACTTCACCGATAATGTGCATCACCTCAGCTTGATTGGTTTTAGGTCGTCGCTTATCGATAATAGCCAAATCAGCATCATCTAAACGTTTAGCCAAAGCCCGCGCTCGTACCACACCTCCCACATCGGGCGACACCACAATTAAATTGTGGAGTTTGTGTTTATACACGTCTCCCAACAGCACTGGTGATGCATAAATATTATCAACAGGGATATCGAAAAATCCTTGAATCTGGTCTGCATGTAAGTCAACCGTAAGTACTCGGTCGGTACCCACACTGGAAATTAAGTTTGCAATCACCTTGGCTGAAATCGGTACGCGAATAGAGCGAACACGTCGGTCCTGGCGTGAATAACCAAAATAAGGAATGACTGTTGTAATTCGATCTGCAGATGAGCGTCTTAACGCATCAACAATAATTAGCAACTCCATGATATTGTCATTCGTTGGTATACAAGTGGGCTGTACCACAAATACATCTTTACCCCGGACATTTTCCTGAATTTCCACTTGTATTTCGCCATCGCTAAATTTACTTATCAATGCCTTACCTAACGGTATGTTTAAGTAATCAACGATGTCTTGTGCAAGTTTAGGATGCGCATTGCCAGTAAATACCATCAGATTGCTGTCGGCCGGCAAGGTTCTTTCATGGATCATAATTATTTTGACGCCTTTTGCTTAATTCAAAATCTAAATTGGCTGGGCCGGCAGGATTCGAACCTGCGAATGCTGGGATCAAAACCCAGTGCCTTACCACTTGGCGACGGCCCAATTTTTACGCAAAACCCTATTAATTATACTCAAGCCGCAAATATACGGGTGAGTGATTTAAACCTTTTGCTACGAATGCAATCCATTCATGCGGACAACTTGCTGCAATATCTTCAGCATATTGTTGAGACGCACATGCTGTAAACAACGCACTACCCGACCCAGTGAGTCTGGCTGAAGAATACTGATTTAACCATTGAAACGCGCGCTCTACTTCTGGCTGCCGACGGCGGGCAATGGGTTCAAATACATTTCGCGTACGTTGCTGCGTAAAGTCGCGTATTTTGATGGGCGTACAATTGCGTGTCAAATCAGGATCCGCAAACATTTGCTTGGTATCCAAATGCACATTGGGAAATACCACAACATGCCAAGGCTCGGGTAATTTTATAGGCCTTAAAAGCTCACCAGTTCCTTCTGCCCAACTTGCCACACCACGAATAAACACTGGAACATCTGCCCCAAGCAATCTGCCTAACTTCTCCAGCTCCTCTACTTCTAAACCACATTTCCAAATTTGATTGAGGGCCAGTAAAGTTGTGGCAGCATTCGAACTTCCTCCACCTAATCCCGCACCTATAGGAATCACTTTATTCAGTTTTATATTTATACCCTGTTTAATGGCACAAGTTTTTTGTAAAAGTTTAGCTGCTCGAATTGATAAATCATTGTCTTGCGAAATAGTACTGTTTGAATTTTCGCACTGTATGTCACTATCTTTTCGAACGATGAACTGCAACTGATCACATAGATCAATAAATTGTATTACGCTTTGTAATAAATGATACCCATCTTCTCGTTGGCCAAGGATATGTAAAAAAAGGTTTAATTTTGCAGGAGCAGGCCAGAATTGTGTGACTAGATTTACAGTGTTTATTTTATTCAATGTAAATATGGTTTATTTAATCACGGTTCAATTGTATTAAGTGCCCAATGATCGATAACAATTTTTGCATTAAGAGTATTGTTTGAAATTTTAATATATGCTGGCATAGAAGGTTTGCCATTATGATAACGGTTATAATTAATTAACCATCCCGACTGATTAAGTTGTTTTAAGCGACCTTGATCATCCAATACTAAGGACGCATATACTTGCTCAGGATCGGGTATACCTCGCATCCAAAAGCGTAAGCCATTTACAGGCAAAGAATAACCAAATAGATTCTGCATCAAAGTCTCTGGATCTGCAGCCGAGTAGCTTTTCCCTTTAGACGTATTTAATTGCACATCACCTTCTGTACCATTGATAACAGCAACTTTTCTACCCAATGGTCCATGCAAATCAATATTAAATTTTTGTTGCTGCTGGCGCCAATGCACTCCGGTACGAAAACCTTCATTATTGGATTTGCCCGCTACACGACCTTTTATACTCCATGTTTGTAATGTCTCAAGATTTACTCGATGCAATTCCCAAGCAGCTTGTTTCCCAATTTCCGAATCAGGTGGAAGTTGATGCTTATTTACAGTGGCGCATGCCGATAACCAAAACAGGGATAGAAAGAAAATACCTAACTGCCGCATAGGCTGGCACCTCGCTACTGGAATTTTTGTTGTAGCTCTAATAGGTATTCATCATCTGGTTCGCGCTCGAGCACTTCATTGATTATTTTACGCGCTTCATCATAATTGCCTTGGAACCACAGCAGTTCTCCAAGGTGGCCTGCAATTTCTGCATCGTCTAGTAATCCATAGGCCTTGCGTAAGTAAGATTCCGCTTCAGCATAATTACCTAAGCGAAATTGCACCCAACCCATACTGTCTATTACTGCAGGATCATCTGGGCGGATTTCTAATGCACGTTTTATATACCCAAGCGCCTCTTCTATTCTAAAGTTATGATCGGCTAAGGTATAACCCAGAGCATTTAAGGCTGAAGCATTATCTGGGTCCTCTAAAAGGATAGCTTTAAGATCAGTTTCTAATATATCAATACGATCAATTTCTTCTGCCATTAAGGCACGCGCATATAACAAATCACTATGACCTGGAAATTCTTGCAAGCCTTCACTGTAAAGATCCATAGCCGCTACATAAAGTTTCTCATCGTGCAATAATTGTCCCTCAATTAAATACACTTCAATAATGTTTTCTGCAGCACTCAGATTACTACGGACCTCTTTTAAATATTTTTGTGCTTTTTCTATGCCATCCAGTTTGACATATATCGACCCAATACGCGCTTTAGCATCTAATAGTATTGGCCTTGCTCTACTTTTTCGAATTCTGCAATAGCTTCTTTTAAATTATTTTGTTCTTCTGCTACTCGACCCAAATAATAATGACCTTCGTCTTTACGTTGACCTCGTTTCACTAAACGTTTGAAATTTTCTTTGGCCGAATCATACTTTTCTTGCTGTAATCGCAGTAGACCAAGTGTATAAATTAAATCTGTGTCGTTTGGGTTTTCTGCAAGAAGGATGTCAAATTCTGTTGCTGCTTCATCGTATTTTTCTGCTGATAGCAACATGCGCGCATAGGCCATGCGCATTTCACGGTTACTTGGTGTCTCCTCAACTATGTACTTCATTTCTTGAAGTGCTTTATCTGTTTCTTCAAGATTCATTAAGGCTTGTGCACGCATCGCACGCGCTTCAACCAAATCCGGTTTAAAACCTAAAGCGAGCTCGCTTTCATCGATCGTGCGTTGGAAATCTTTAGCTTGAAAAGCAAGACTTGCCAATGTGAGATGACCATAGGGATTTTCAAAATGCTTATTTACTAATTTATCAAGCAGCTGAATTGATGCTTCAGAGTCAGGTTCTCGTACAAGTACTGCACCGATAATACTAAAACCTTTTGCAGGAGAGTCTTGCGCAGCCAGCATAATTTTTTCAAAATGCGGTACCGCACCATCAATATTGCCACTGCGTAGCTCGAGAACTCCGAGAATTTGACTCAGTTCTAGATTTTCACCTTCTAATTCAGACCAGCGGCTTGCTGCACGTAATCCAGCCGACCAATCTTTTGCAAACATAGCGATACGTGTGGCACGTTCTGCAACTGAAGGATCATCGGTCAAATTGGCAGCATTAATATAATGCTCAAGGGCTTGATCAACATCCCCAAATTGGCCGGACAGTTCCCCGACCAAGACCTCATACATCAGGTCAGATTGCGCACTATATTCAGACGCGGGTGTATTACGGATTTTTAGTGATTTGTTAGGGTCTGTTAGCCCTTCATCCTCTGTTGTAAGTAGACCGAGAGATGCACAGCTCAGCAGGCCGAAAACAGCCGCTAGCATACAAATGTGGTAAAAAATCCGCAGAATTGTGGCGTTGATCTTCAATTTACTGTGTTATGTTCGTAGCTCGATTAGACTATACCTAATAATACTTCAGATATCTGAGCAATTCACATGCATTTTGGCAGAATTTATGGGTAGTTAGACCAATCAAAACACTTTTGAAGCCAATTCTATCTAGTTCATCTCGACCTATATACCACATATTTTCATGTCCTTACTTACCTTAGGCATTAACCATAACACCGCCCCAATCCAGGTACGGGAGCGGGTAGCAATTAACGAACAAAATTTGGGACTTGCCCTGAAAAAGCTGATCACAGTTCCGCAAGTGGCTGAAGCCGCAATTATCTCTACCTGTAACCGCACTGAATTATATTGCGAAGTCACCGAGGTTATTGAGGGCAGAGACAGAATTCTTAGCTGGTTAAACACGTTTCATAATTTGAGCTCAAGTGATACCGAGCCTTATCTATATGACCACCTGAATGAATCTGTAGTTCGACATATTTTTCGCGTTGCCTGCGGATTAGATTCCATGGTGCTTGGAGAACCCCAAATTTTGGGACAACTAAAATCAGCTTATCAAGATGCGACACAAGCGGGTACCTTGGGTAGAAACCTCAATCAACTTTTTCAACGTGCATTTAGTGTTGCCAAAAAAGTCCGTACCAATACTGCAATTGGCGCAAATCCTGTATCGGTTGCTGCAGCTGCAGTTTCTTTATCGAAGAAAATTTTTGGAGAACTACAAGATCAATCTGCCTTATTGATCGGCGCAGGTGAGACCATTGAACTAGTAGCCGAACATTTAAAGAGTGCAGGTATAGGAAAAATTACTGTAGCTAATCGTAGCATTGAACGTGCTCAGAGAATTGCAGATCGAGTTAGTGGACAAGGAGTGAATTTAAGCTTTGTTAATGAGGTTTTACCAAAATCTGAAATTGTCATCACTGCAACTGCAAGCACCTTGCCTATACTTGGCAAAGGTTTAGTGGAACGTGCATTAAAACTTCGCAGACATAAACCAATTTTCATGGTCGATCTTGCTGTACCTAGAGACATTGAACCTGAAGTCGTCAATCTCTCTGATATATATTTGTATACTGTCGATGACTTACATAACGTCATTGAGATTAACTTGCAATCTCGCAAAGAAGCTGCTAGCCAAGCCGAAGAAATAATAGATCACGAAGTGGAAGAGTTTTCTTTATGGTTACGTGGCCAAGGTGTAGTCGATACAGTTCGCGCATTCCGCATGAGAGCGGAGCTACAACGAGATGTTGTATTAGATAAAGCACTAAAAATGCTTGAACAAGACAAACCTATAGATGAAGTTCTAAATTTTTTGGCTTATACATTAACAAATAAACTCACACATGACCCTACTGAGGCATTAAATGTTGCTGGTAAAGAGGGTAAAAATGAGTTGATTGAGGCGGCACGAATACTGTTAAACATTCCCTCTGATGATTAAACTTAGCATCAATTCATTCTCATACGGCAGGCTTGCTAATCGAAGCACTCGAGCCGTGCACTTTTATTAGCTTTAATAAAACTTTATTCGTAAATTTTGCTCTCTTCTATAGAGTGCAACTTTTCAATTTATTTATGCGAAATATATAACATATGAAAGATTCAATTAAACATAAGCTTGAAACCGTTAAAGAACGGCACGAAGAAATTTCTGCCGAGCTTGCCGATCCGGATGTGATCAACAATCAAAATGAATTTACTAAACTCTCAAAGGAATATGCACAACTTGAACCTATTGTGACTAAATTCACTGAGTATTTAAGCGCCATGGATGAGCTTACCTCTGCAAGAGAGCTTGCAAGTGATCAAGATGAAGATTTAAGAACGATGGCATTGGAGGAAATTAAAATAACTGAACAACAAATAGAACAACTTGAACAAGAACTACAAACTTTACTCTTGCCCAAGGATCCACATGATGAGAGCAATGTATTTCTGGAAATACGCGCGGGTACAGGTGGTGATGAGGCCGCAATTTTTGCCGGTGATTTATTTCGTATGTATTCTCGATATGCAGAAAATAAGCGCTGGAAAGTAGAAATCATGAATCAAAGCGAGGGCGATCATGGTGGTTATAAAGAAATCATAGCCAAAATAACAGGCAATGAAGTGTATTCAAATTTGAAATTTGAATCGGGTGCTCACCGTGTACAACGTGTACCAGAGACTGAATCTCAAGGACGTGTGCATACATCAGCAGCAACCGTTGCCATCATGCCGGA
>CAJHZF010000290.1_pt1 | contig 10257 bp, 7 predicted proteins | sample 9198891 | NCBI WGS metagenome assembly CAJHZF01 (sample SAMEA7708349, study PRJEB35096) | sediment metagenome | biome: marine neritic benthic zone biome [ENVO:01000025]; feature: sediment [ENVO:00002007]; material: shallow marine sediment [ENVO:03000034] sea grass bed [ENVO_01000059] ...
CTCTCTTACTTCGTCAGGTTTTTCAAAACTTTTTAGTTCTGCTTTATTCATATAAACCTCCCATCTAATAGGAAAGTGGCACTAATTATGAACCTGTTTTTTGACGTTTAGAAGACTACAGAATTGAATATACTTGGCCGCTTCCGGCCAAAAGCGGTCATTCAAAGAAATTAGTTATTGCAGGTTTTGAGGTGTGATATCTCGTTTCCAGTTTAAAGCCTTTTCTACTGCAACAATCATTGAGCCCGCCACATCTTTTCCAGTAGCATTCTCAATTCCTTCGAGACCAGGAGAAGAATTTACTTCCAACAATAGAGGTCCTTTGTTTGATCGAATAATATCTACGCCTGCTACTTTTAATCCTAAAACTTTCGCTGACTTTAAAGCGAGTTTTTTCTCTTCAGGAGTAACTTTAATTTGTGAAGCCTGCCCACCTAAATGGATATTTGCACGAAACTCTCCTGGAGGAGCTTCCCGTTGTATACTCGCAATGACTTTACCATTTACAACAAAACAACGAATATCTTTCCCATCAGCTTCTTTTATAAATCGTTGCACCAGTAAATTTGCTCTCAATGACTTAAATGCATTAATTACACTTTCTGCTGCTTTTCGTGTTTCTGCTAATACAACTCCTCTACCTTGAGCTCCTTCTAATAGTTTTACAATTAGTGGAGCACCACCAACCATTTCGATAAGATCATCAGTATCTATTGGCGAATTAGCGAAACCTGTCGTAGGAATATCCAAGCCATTACTTTGCAATAATTGCAATGAATAGAGTTTATCTCTTGACTGGGTTATTGAAGAAGCCGAATTCAATGCATGTATCCCTAGACTTTCAAACTGACGAATAAGCGCGCAACCATAGAAAGTAATACTTGGTCGAATTCGTGGAATTATTGCATCTAAATTGTTTAGCATTTTACCGCCGCGTGAATGAATTTCGGGGCTTTCTTGATCTAACTTCATGTAACATTGCTTGATGTTTAGAAACTGCATTTTATGGCCGCGCTCTTCTCCAGCCTCCATTATTCGTTGATTACTGTATAACTCAGGATTGTTAGCTAATAAGCCTATGCGCAAACCATCAGTAATTTGAGAAGGTTGAGTATAATAAGACTCAATTTTGTCAGTGCTAATGTCGCCCTGAATAAGATTTGACGATGGATCAACAAGAATACGATTATTCATGGCTTCACGACCTAATAGCATTCTGTATCCCATAGAATCACGGTTTGTTAATGTTAGTTCAATTTCCCATGTATCCTCGCCTAGACTAAAGTCAGTATTAATTACATATCTTTTTTCCACATCGCCACTAGAACTTTTTACAATTCTTCTATCCAATACTTCAGATTCACATCTAATTATTGTTGATCTATTCCTTTGTAGTGGGTGCACTTCGAAACTTATCCAAGGGACTCCATTTTTACTAAATTGTTGGATATTAAAAGCATGAAGAGCGGAAGTTTTTGCTCCTGAATCTACACGCGCTTTAATGGCCGGAATTGCTAGGCTTGGAAGAACACACCATTCCTCACTTCCAACGATCATTTTTTGGTCATCAGTTGTCATTATCTGTACAAATTTGTTCAAAGGTTACTAGGGAAATTTGAAGGCTCGATAATCCGCTTGGAGAATCAATAATGCAACGTATTTTCAATGTTTGAATGTCCGCTTTGGGTCGAAAGCGGTCATTGATGAATGGTTGTATTTGCCCAAAGCAATAATTGATGGAAAAGTGGACCGGAATTTTCCAAAAAGAGTACTTTGGGCTATTTGGCTTTAGAAATGGATAATTCGGTCCGGGTTCGCGCATAGTGAATTGTGGAAACTCCGCGGAAATAGGCACTTTAGCGACTAAATTAGGGATCTCTGCACAGAGATAAGACTAGGTGGCGGTGGTTGGAGTCTGCAGCGATCCCTGCTCTCATTAAATTTCCCTGTTAAACAGCCAATTTACAGGGAAAATTTAATTTTATAGTTCCTTGTTCTTACACATCTCCGCTAATTCATTTTTGATTACATACAGTTAATGTAACTCAATTCTATTTCAGTGTTTCATTAACAGGAAATAATCAGGGAATTCAAAATTTCTGGTAAAATTTATTCTTAACCCATATAAAACTCGCAAAACTACAAATTCGCCATGCACACCTCAGGATTTCGATTGACAAATAAGTTTATGACTCAACCAGGCATACGATTCAAGAAAATACATGCTTAAAGTTAAATAGTTGATTTACTTAATACTTTTTCATTCTCAGCTAAGCCACTTAAAACCTCTATAGAATACTTATCTATTATTTTCCCTGTTGTAATCAATCTACGCTCTGTTTTTCCCTGTTGTGTAATTACATTTACAAATTCTAGTTGTCCTATGCGTTCAATAGCTTGAATTGGTAGTACTAAATAAGAAACTTCACCCGCTGGCAAGGCCGCTTTGGCATACATTCCTGCGATCAATTGAGGATCCGAAGGCAAACGAAGTTTAACTAATAAAGTACGTGCGCCAACCTCTGCAAAAGGGACAATTTCATCAATGACTCCCTCCACTATTTTATCTACCGCCGGTATTTCAACGCGAAGAACTTCGTCTACTTTTAAATGGATTGCTAATGATTCTCTCACTGGAACTTCAACGCGAAGTACTGTGGGGTCGTAAATACGAAGTAACGGAGCACCAGGTAAAGCAGTGTCACCAGGTTCAATCAAACGGTCCACCACTCGTCCATTGACGATCGCACGAATAACAGCATGAGAAAGTGCTGTTTCAGCTTCATTCAAGCTTAATTTCATTCTAGTTACTTCAGCGATTGCAACACGGAGTGCAGCAACTGATTGATCATAACGCTCTTTTGAAACTGCACTCTCGCGCAGAAGACGTTCATTACGATCAAGTTCAGTGCGCGCTAAATTTCTTTTGGTTATTGCTGCTTGTAAGGCTTGCTGTACTTGTTCAACACGTGATTGTAAATCTCTTGAATCTAATTTAACCAAATCATCACCTTCAGAAACATCATCTCCCGCACGGACATACACTCCTTCCACCCTTGCTAATACGCGTGATGCTACAGTAGTACGCATTGCAGAAACTAAAGTACCACTGACCCATTCTATTGCTGGTCCAAATTTTTTCTCAACGGTTATTTGATTTTCACCCGAAGTAGCAGCAAGCTCTATTGATTGCATGTCATCAATGTTTATTTTTTTTTCAAACCCTCCTGATAGCCAAACAATACTGATGACGATCGCTAGTAAACTCGAAACTACAAATAAGATGCGCTTCCATTTAAGTAACATTATTTTTTTGCCTTTTTCATCTTTTATATAGGTAGGCCATGATTTTTCTTATTACGATATACCAAGTGATAGGCCACTGGTACGACTAAAAGCGTAAAAGCTGTTGAAACAAATAATCCAAATATTAGCGCCCAGGCTAACCCAGAAAAAACCGGATCTAAAGTTATAGGTATTGCAGCAAGCATTGCTGTTCCTGCTGTGAGTAAAATGGGGCGCGTTCGAATCGCACCTGCTTGTAATATCGCTTCACATAATGACAGATCATTCCTTAACCCAACATGCAAAAATTCTATCAATAAAATTGCATTACGCACCGCAATTCCAGCAAGTGCAATCATTCCTATCATTGCTGTGGCAGTAAAAAAGATTGGATTTTGATAATCAGATATTGTGTTGCCTGCAAGAATATTGAGTAGCCAAAAACCTGGCATGATGCCAATAATCGTAAGTGGGATTGAAATCATTAAGATTAATGGCATGGCATAGCTGCGTGTTTGAAAAACTAAAAGCAAATAAATACCAATAAGCGCGACTGCAAACGCAATTCCTAAATCTCTAAAAACATCTTTAGTAATTTTGAGCTCACCTTCTCCAAACCATTCTACATTCACACCTTCAGGCAAGGACCAATGAATGCCTGCACCATTAGAAAAATAACTGCGTTGTGTCAAAGGTCGGGCCGTTTCTTTATCACTATTATTTGTATTGGAATCAAACTGCAGATCTGCTACCACATCACTTACAATTTCTGCAGGAGCACGCCCTACTGCTTCTGCATAAACAAAGACCACTCGTTGAAGATTTTTATGATAAATTGACTTCGCTTTAGTTTTATTCTCAAACTGGCCCAATTCACCCAGACGTACAATTGGAACCGGCGCATCTTTAACACCTCCATTCTGTCGAACTTTGGCAATGCCTGCACGGCCTTTTACGGTTAATGAGTTTAGCTGTTCAATACCAGAGCGAGAAGCACGACTTAATTGCAATCGAATTGGAATTGGGTTCACTTCATTTGGGATATGTAAGCGTGAGACATTCAAGCCTGATAATGCTAGCCCAATTGTTTTGGCAATATCATCGGATGCAACACCCGATAGCGCTGCTTTTTCTTGATTCGTTATGAAAATTAATTTTCCAGCGTCATCTTCAATACTGGTATCTACATCTGCAACACCAATTTCTTGCGAAAGTCGTTTTGATAAAGAATGAGCAGCTGTTTGTAACACATCGTATTGCACACCTGGTTCGCCATAGATTTCAGCAGTGATAGTGGATAACACGGGTGGTCCAGGTGGAACTTCAACGATTGCAATGCGTGTATCCGTATCTTTTGCTATTTCCTCAAGATCATTACGCAAACGTAACGCGATTTCATGTGACTGCATTTTGCGCTTAAACTTATCCGCAAGATTTATACGAATATCTGCAACATTCGGGCCTTGTCGCAAGAAGTAGTGACGTACGAGCCCATTAAAATCCATGGGAGATGCGAGTCCTGAATAGGTTTGAAAATCTTTTACTTCAGGTGTTTTAATTAACACATCCGTAAGTTTTCTCACTATGGCATCAGTTGTTTCTAAAGTGGTACCTTCTTTTGGATTAACGACGATTTGTAATTCATTCTTATTATCAAAAGGCAATAATTTAAGCGGGACAGCTCTCCAAATTACAAGTACTACCGCAAAAACAAATAACAAAGTAGTTCCACCTAAAACCAACCATGCTTTAATTGATTTATTTAAAAGAGGCCCTAAAACTTTTGAATAAGCACGGTATAAAAACGTTTGTTCGATTTTCGTAGCAGAGCTTCCATTATTTTTATTATAACGATTGGGTAATACTTTATACGCCAACCAAGGTGTGATGGTTAATGCAACAATGGTAGACATAATTACTGCTACAGGTACATTTAATGCCATTGGACGCATATACGGACCCATCATTCCAGTGATAAATACCATGGGAATAAACGCCACGATAACGACAACTGTTGTGAGAATAATAGGTGGCATTATTTCATTCATTGCCGTTTTGACCGCATTCAATGCAGACTCTTTACCCATTCTTAAATGACGATAAATGTTCTCTACATCAACGATCGGGTCATCCACCACTAACCCCAGTGATAAAATCAAAGCAAATAAGGTTACACGGTTAATTGTATATCCCGCCCAGTAATTAATAATTAATGTAAGAGAAAACGTAATGGGTACTGCTGCCGCAACAATTAGCCCCTCGCGCCAACCTAAACTATAAGCAATCAACGCTACAACAATTATAATGGCTACAATCAATGCTTTGAGCAGCTCATTTACTTTATCGTTAGCCGTTTCTCCATAGTTACGCGTGATTTCTGCATGCACACCTTGTGGAAAGTGGCTGTTTTTAAATTCTTCTAAGTGTTCCTTCACTCGTTCTGCCATCCAAACTGCATTACTGCCTTTTTTCTTAGCAACCGTTACATGTACTGCAGGATAAAGTGTTTGAGCCGAAGATAAATCAGCATTTTCCGAAGCGGGCCCAAAGCCAATAGATGTATAATTTTTTTGTTCTGAAGGACCATCAATAACTGCTGCAACGTCATCTAAAAAGACCGGAACCCCATCTACTACATTTACAACTGCACGGCGTAATGCCTGTGCATTATTAAAAAAATCACCCGCTTCAACCGTGTAGTTATAATCCAGTCGATCAAAATTCCCCGCTTGCTTGCGGATATTAGAAATCCCTAATGCCCACGCCACTTCAAGTGCAGATGTTTGTCGTGCGGCTAATGCATTAGGATCGAGTTCAACACCAATTTCACGCGGCCGTCCCCCTAAAACTTGGGTTCGATTCGTATTCGGCAATGCTTGAAGTTCAATTTCAAGCTCTTCGGCAATACGACGCAAGTCATAATCATCTATTTGTTTGGGTCGATCACTCCATAGAGTGACATTTACTATAGGTACATCGTCGATCTCAATTGGTTTTACTACCCAATTGGTTATGTCAGGATGGACTTGATCAATATTAGAATAAATCTTGTTATAGAGTTTCACTAAGCTTTGCTCACGTTCTTCTCCAACAAAAAAACGTACTGTGACAAGTGATTCTCCTGGACTTGATACAGAATACACATGTTCAACTCCGTCAATTTGGGCGAGTAGTTTTTCAAGCCGTGTAGAAACTTGACGTTCTACATTTTCTATAGGAAGGCCAGGTGCTTGAACAAAAATATCCGCAATCGGTGCAACAATCTGTGGTTCTTCTTCACGAGGAGTAAGAAAAATTGCAATAGCGCCAGCAATTAATGAAATGATAATTAAAAAAGGTGCAAGATCACCTGTCAAAAACAGACCAATAATCCGATTAAGAATTCCTGTCGAAGTACTATCCACGTTTTTTTCTTTAGAAAGTTCCATTTATACTTGCATCTTTTTCATTGTCTTCCTTAAACGTAATGTGGATACCCAGCGCCCACTCATCTCATTCTCAGACTGCATCTTTGCATTTACTTGCACGCGCCCTAAATTAACTGATGAGATGAGAGGGCTAAGATCCAAAATTATGTCAGTATTTAGAACAACTCCTTGAATTTCATAGCTGTAACTACCTATCCTCGGTTCATAAAATCGCCCTTTGCCATACAGGCGCTGTGAAGTATGTTTTAACTCAAGAGCAAATGAACCAGCATTAGTGCCAGAAAATTCTCCGACCTATTGCTCAGTTAGATTTATCATCGATATTAATTCTCCATATCACCTAACAGTTATTAATCAAACTCTCTCTGCCTACCTGTATAGTTGAATTAGCATTTTCTAATACAGTTACACATGTTATTTATAACCATAACAGTTACAGGATGTGCATGAAATATTGAAACAAGCAAATCGGGACCCCAACCAATTAAATGTCGAATGACCGCTTTGGGCCGTTAGCAGACATAGATAAGCGGCAAACACTTTGAGAGGCTAATCAGCGAGCCGAATGGCCGCTAACGGCCCAAAGCGGTCATTCAGATCGAATCTTCGATCTTTTTTAGAATGCTTTAGTTTTTTACGTTCGCTCTCCTAACGACAAGTGTGACGAGATTCGAAATTTAATATGTTATGAAATACCGTTCGATCAAAATATTAGACGCTTTATCGGTGATAAAAATACGATGTCTCACTTTGAAAATTATCGCTTGAGTATTAGCCATGTTTATAAAATGATAATAAACAAGAAGTAATAGCGAGGGTAAGTAGATGGAAATATCAATCAATGAGGAATTAAAAGATAGAGAAGTTGATTTAAAAAATAATATCGAAATTCTTTATAAAGAAATAGAAGACTTGTTAAATTTGCTTGATTCCCATGAATTGGAACTGACTAATGTTCAGACACAACTGTCAAAACACAAACTAGATAGTTCTCTTGCAGCATAGCTATAAAGTTATGATGAAAGTAATAATTGGACAAATGCACCATAGCGGGTCAAAAAAATCGGTTACAAGATACCATGCAATATTATGGAAGAACAAAGCCTAGTTAAGGGCTTCAGGAATAGGGCGCAGTTTATAATCGAATATTGAATTTATTCATCAATTATCCAAATTGAATGATTGGTTTCAGTCATTAGCGATCATTCAACATTTAATATTAGGGCAACAACTATTCAATTACTTCCACGCCTCGCCAGAACGCAATATAATTTTCGATGTTCTTTGCCTTCTCTTTGGTTTCTGGGTAATACCAAGCAGCGTCTTCATTTTTCTTTCCGCCCACTTTAATAGTGTAGTAGCTCGCTTCTCCTTTCCAATAGCAAGTAGAGTGCTTTTCACTTGCTTCTAAAAACTCGTAATTGACGGAGTCAGGGGGGAAGTAGTAAAAGGAATCCACGACAATCGTCTCGTCACTTTGTGCTATTACTTCATTGTTCCAAATTGCTTTCATAAATTATTTCTTTACTGGTTTATTGTCGCTTACCGGCCAATTGTGTCCCATCACTCGATTAACTCCTATGCTTTGTTTATAGCACCGCCGATTGCTTCGGTTTTAAGCTTAAAATAAGTCATCCGCCTGGAAAAGGCTCAGTCTACTTTTCCGTAATCGTACCAGACGGCCTCGATATTGTGGCCGTCACGATCATAGACAAACGCGGCATAGTAGCCCGGCCAGTAGTCACGATAGCCCGGACCGCCATTATCAGTCGCGCCTGCGGCCAACGCCGCTTTGTAGAAAGCCTCAACCTCGTGTCGGCTGTTTGCCTCGAAAGCAAGATGAGTCGGTACGACAGGATCCACGCGCATAATCCAGAAGTCGGTATTCTTGCCGTCGTTGAAACCACTCGACTCGCCGGAGTCCATGTTGTTCTTATAACCGAGCGGCGCGAGAGCCTGCACGTAGAACGCCTTTGACTTCTTATAGTCGCTCACGGGTAATGTTGTATGTGCGATCATGTCCAGATTTCCTCCTGGTTGCTACAGTCAGTCGGCATTTTGCGCCTGGGACCAGTGTTCCGTGTTATTCAATCTATTAATCCTTTGATTCGTCGAAATCTTTTGGCTTACAAGAAAATGTTTTCGTTCCGGTAAACATGGCAGACACAATTCCGCTTTTTTCTATATTTTCCATGACTACTACAGCGATTATATGAAGAATAATTGCAGTTACTAAGATATAAAATGTAACTAAATGAATCGTAATAAACGGTTTCCTAAACTTTCGCATCTCAGAATATGCTTCTGCAACGACAGCTTCCTTGTCTCCCGGTTTTAAATCTTTTATTTTGCTATGGTCTTCGCCTGCCTCGGTAACCCATTCTGCAATCTCATGGCCAAACGGAGGGAGATATAAATCCGTGCCTGCTAATACAAGCCCCGTAATTGCTTGAAAAGTCATGAGCACAAATAATAATGAAACCATCAAGCGTGCCAGAGGATTATGACCTAAATATAAGGGTGCATTTTTGCCGACTAAACCAGCCATATAGTTTTTCAAATTATGAAAATATTCTTTTCCCAGCGGTAATATATTTTTCCATCTACTATTTTTTTGCCCATAGAATCCCCAAATGATTCTCCACAATAAGTTCAAAGCGAATACATAACCAAAATACGTATGAATTGTTTTAAGTAGTATTTTCCCTTCTTTACTCACTCCTAAGCCTTTAGCATTGAGAATAAAAAGCCCCAAGGCGACTAACCCAGCAACGCAAATGACGTTGATCCAATGAAACCAACGAGTTGATCGATCCCATGCAAAATATATTTTTAAAGATTGATTATGTTTGTTGATCATCGATTTATTCCTGGGTTTATTTGCTTACTTCCGAAGTGAATTTATGATTAATCAAACCCTACATTAGTCGTTAACCGGCCAAAAGCGGTCATTCGATGAAATTCAAGCATAGAACATACTTTTCTAATTTAAAGCATGCTTTTCACGGCGTGCATCATTCACAATCATTATCCCCCCGCGAAGGACAACGAGCACAATGACAATGCCGATGAAAATATCTGGCCATCGAGAACCAAGTGTAAAAACTAAAAATCCACTTAATATCACACCTATGTTAGCAATTACGTCGTTCTTTGAGAATATCCAGCTCGCTCGCATATGTACTTCACCATCCCGATGTTTAGCGATAAGCACAAGACACGCGACGTTAGCGATAAGTGCAATAAGACTCACGCCAATCATATACAGGGATTCAGGATCGCTGCCCCAAATTATGCGACGCGTTATTTCAAAGGCAACACCAAAAGCTAAAACAATTTGAAAAATCCCACTTAATAATGCTGCATTTGCTTTGGCATTAGCGGTTTTGCCCACCGCATACAACCCAACCCCGTAAACAATTGCGTCTGCCAGCATGTCGAGAGAGTCAGCGATTAATCCGGTGGATTCAGCAATGAAACCCGCGACGATTTCAACAATAAACATAAACGCATTGATAGCGAGAAGAATCACCAATACACGCCA